>Ga0255766_10003720_pt1 | contig 13144 bp, 9 predicted proteins | sample 071ome_23_FD_179966 | JGI IMG/M metagenome (GOLD analysis project Ga0255766, IMG submission 179966) | Coastal salt marsh microbial communities from the Groves Creek Marsh, Skidaway Island, Georgia - 071403BT metaG (version 2) | ecosystem: Environmental > Aquatic > Marine > Intertidal zone > Salt... | reverse complement strand
CGGGATAGCCCATGGATGATGCAACCTCGCGGAGCCGGTCGATGTCTGCCGCGGTGCCGTACTCTCCTGGCAGAAGCGGCACATCGGCCGACCGCATCAGATCCTTGGCTACCGCTTTCGACCCCATCGCCTCGATCGCGCTTGCAGGTGGCCCAACAAAGGTTACGTTTGCCTCCTCGCACGCTGCGGCAAAGGCCGCATTCTCTGACAAAAACCCATACCCTGGATGAATGGCGTCGGCGCCCGCAATAATCGCGGCCGAAACGATCTGCTCAATATCGAGATAAGTCTCCGCCGCCGTTTCGCCCGAGAGGGCGATGGCCACATCTGCCTGGACAACGTGTTGCGCATTCGCATCCGTCTCGGAATACACCGCAACCGTACGAATTCCCATCGCCCGCGCAGTGCGCATGATGCGGCAGGCAATTTCACCTCGATTCGCTATCAGCAATGTTTTCATGGTTTCGCCCTCACATCCTGAACACGCCAAATCGACCGGTTTCCTCGGGTCGATTCATGGTCGCTGCGAATGCGAGCGCCAGCACACGCCGGGTATCCTCCGGCGCGACAATTCCGTCGTCCCACAATCTGGCGGACGCATAGTAGGCACTCGCCTGCGCATCGAACTGATCGATGATGGGACGCTTGAACGCTGCTTCCTCGTCTTCCGGCCAGGTGTTCCCTGATGCTTCTATTTGGCCTCGCCGCACCTCAGCGAGAACACCCGCCGCTTGCTCCCCACCCATAACGGCAACTTTTGCGTTAGGCCACATGAACAGGAAATCAGGATCGTAGGCTCGACCGCACATGCCGTAGTTTCCGGCGCCGTAAGAGTTACCAATCACAAGCGTGATCTTTGGCACCCCGCAAGTCGCCACCGCAGTGACCATTTTGGCACCATCCTTGGCAATGCCCTGGGTCTCTACCTGACGCCCCACCATGAAGCCAGTGATGTTCTGTAGGAACAGTAAAGGGATACGCCGTTGGGAGCAGAGCTGGATAAAGTGAGCGCCCTTCTGCGCTGACTCGCCAAAGAGCACACCGTTATTCGCAACGATGCCAATCGGCATGCCGTGGAGACGGGCAAACCCACACACCAAGGTCGCGCCGTACAGCTGCTTGAATTCATCAAAGTCAGAGTCATCAACGATTCGAGCGATGACCTCGCGCACATCGAAGGGCTGTTTCGGGTCGGATGGAATAATGCCCCTCAGTTCATGCGCATCAAATCGCGGCGGGGCAGGTTCCTTTAGATCCATCGACGTGGAGTTGGTCCGGTTCAGTCGGCTCACGGCTTGCCGCGCCAAATAAAGGGCATGGGCGTCATCTTCGGCGTAGTGGTCCACCACACCCGACTGCCGCGCGTGCACATCCGCTCCGCCCAATTCCTCTGCTGATACGATTTCGCCCGTCGCGGCTTTAACGAGCGGAGGCCCGCCTAGAAAAATCGTGCCTTGCTCCTTAACAATGATGGCTTCATCCGCCATAGCCGGCACATACGCGCCTCCTGCGGTACACGATCCCATCACCACTGCAATTTGCGGGATATTCCTTGCCGACATGTTGGCTTGATTGAAAAAAATACGGCCAAAGTGATCGCGGTCGGGGAACACCTCGTCTTGATTCGGCAGGTTAGCGCCACCGGAATCGACCAAGTAAATACAAGGTAAATGATTGTCCCAGGCAATGGTCTGGGCTCTAAGATGCTTTTTGACTGTTAGGGGGTAATAAGTCCCGCCTTTCACTGTGGCATCGTTGGCCACGATCATGACAGGCTGGCCCTCGACCTGCCCTATCCCAGTAATAATACCCGCGGCCGGAATGACATCACTGTAGGTTTGATAGGCCGCGAGCTGAGACAGTTCAAGGAATGCAGACCCTGGGTCAATCAAGAGATTGATTCTGTCCCTGACAAATAATTTACCGCGCGATTCATGGCGCTGAACGTTCTTTTCCCCACCGCCTTTAGTGATATCTGATGTCACTGACTGCAACTGATCAACAAGCGCATCCATGCTGGCGGCGTTTGCGAGGAATGCATCACTACGCGGGTTCAACTCAGATAATAGTCTGGTCACGGTTCACCTCGCTTAGTTGGATTCATCGAACAATTCACGGCCAATGAGCATCCTGCGGATTTCGCTTGTCCCCGCGCCGATCTCGTAAAGCTTCGCGTCTCTCAGCAAGCGTCCAGTATCGTAATCATTGATGTAGCCATTCCCGCCTAAGGCCTGGATCGCTTGTAGCGCCATTTGCGTCGCTTGTTCCGCGGTATAAAGAATCACGGCTGCGGCGTCTTTCCGATTGACAAGACCTCGATCACACGCCTTCGCCGCCGCGTAAAGATACGCTCTGCTGGCGGATAAGATGGTGTACATGTCGGCGAGCTTGCCCTGCATCAATTGAAAGGTACCAATGGGTTCACCGAACTGTTTTCGCTCGTGGACATACGGCACCACGATGTCCATGCAGGCTTGCATGATGCCAAGCGGTCCGCCGGATAAGACCACGCGCTCGAAGTCGAGCCCAGACATCAGCACACCGACGCCGCCACCCTCGCGCCCAAGCACATTCTCAGCCGGCACCTCACAGGATTCGAAGACTAGTTCGCACGTGTTTGAACCGCGCATTCCGAGCTTGTCGAGTTTGGGCGCGCGAGAAAATCCTGGCGTGTCACGCTCAACAATAAACGCTGTAATTCCACGGGATGCGGCGTCTGGGTCGGTCTTCGCGTAGATGACGTAGGTGTCAGCGTCTGGCCCATTGGTGATCCACATTTTGTTGCCATCAAGCACGTAGACATCGCCTTCTCTTCGGGCTTTAAGCTGCATGCTGACGACGTCTGACCCAGACCCGGGCTCTGACATGGCCAGGGCACCAACGTGGTCGCCAGCACAGAGTTTTGGCAGGTACTTTTGTTTCTGGGCCTCGGTGCCGTTGCGGAAGATTTGATTCACGCAAAGATTAGAATGAGCCCCATAGCTCAGTCCCACTGACGCTGAGGCACGCGAAATCTCTTCAATGGCGATGACTTGGGCCAAATAACCCATGTCGCTACCGCCGTAGCCTTCGCCGACGGTAATCCCAAGGAGGCCGAGATCACCCATCTTTCGCCATAGATCCATCGGAAACGCGTTATCGCGATCAATATTTGCCGCGCGTGGTTTGATCTCGTCTGCCGCGAACCGCTGCACCGTCTCGCGGAGAAGGGTTAACGACTCACCGAGATCCAAATCAAGCATGCTAAACGTGGCGTTCATATCAGACTTTCTGCCTCCATTGGTGATTCGCGATCGGTGCTTTAAGCGCCGCCTCAAAGTTTGTTTGCCATCGATCAAGGTCGCCCAGCATGGCATCCAGTGCCTCGCGTTGCGAGACGAGTTGCTGGCGCTTCTCCTCGATTTTTTGAAGCAAGAGGCGCAGCTGCTCATGGTTGGGAGTGCCAGGCGCGTAGAGCCCAATCACCTCTGCGCTCTCCTCAAGTGAAAGCCCAAGCTGGCGACCTCTTAAAATAAGACGAAGCCGAGTTCGATCGCCGACACTATAAATTCTGTTCTTGCCGCTGCGCTTTGGGTTCAGCAGCCCCTTTTCTTCATAAAAACGAAGCGTGCGCGGGGTCACGGCGAATTCCCGAGAGAGATCCGTGATCGAATAAGACCCGCTGCCTCCGCCGCTATTCATTGTTCACTTCCTCTCACACAAACAGCTCCATCATGGAGATTAGAAACGACATCATTCAATCGGGCCTTCAACGTTGTTCGGATCAAGTGCCGCAATTTCTGTTCTGTCGCAAGAACTGACGTCGCCGCTTCCTTTCCTTCTCCCTCCAAGCCCCCAAAAAGACCCTAACAAGACCCAATCTCATCTACAAAGCCAGCACCAAAATGATTCACTGTCGACTAATCAAGAATTAATTTCACTTTACGTTAACGTAAAGTTATCTTCTGTCAATACCTTGGATCGCGTGCAAATATCCTCCCGCGGGCGTAAGCCAGGCAAACGGGATCAGGCTGACGCTTGACTAGCGGCGGCATATGGAAAAGCTACCGAGCCCAACGAAGTTGCTCTTTTCGTTTCGCATGAGCCAGCGCCTCGATCAATAAAACAATACTCTCAACCACTCAACCATGCCCTCGCATCGACGTCTGCAGAGGATAAAGGAGTAAAATCGCATCAGTCAGCTCGCGCAGCCTGCGGAGTGCTGGTGGAGTCCAGTATCGTGCTACCGACGATGTAAGTTGTCCCGCGTTTAGAAGTAACTGTTTTGAATAGCAGGGAATACAATGATTGTGAGTACTTACTAACATTGCTCATTAGCGTGTTATATCAATGGTTCAAGCACGAGTGAGGTGATCCTACCGAGATCACTCAACTATCTACAGAGGGCTTTACCTAAGACACCACTAATGAAAGTGAAGTTAAGTTGTGAGCGCCTCCCGTTGCCCGTTGATGGGGGCCACGTCCCGCTTAGCGCAAGGCTATGGGGAACTTGCTTGCAAGGGCGCCTGCATCCCTGCATGCTCGGCTGCTGGATTCCACTGATCGAGGCCATCAATGCAGGACGCAAACCAAGAACAGCATGGTGTCTTTTCACCCGCGGTACGAAATTACGCACTAGGTGTTCTGGTGGTGGTCTACACCTTTAATTTCATTGATCGCCAAATTCTATCGATCCTCTTAGAGCCGATTAAGCAGGACCTGGGCTTGTCTGACAGCGCGCTTGGCATGCTGACGGGTTTCGCCTTTGCACTCTTTTACGCAACGCTCGGCATCCCCATCGCGCGCTTCGCCGACCGAAGCAATCGGCGCAACCTCATTGCGTGGGCGCTGGCGATTTGGAGCGCGATGACGGCGGTGTCTGGGCTCGCGCAAAACTTCTGGCATCTGCTGCTGGCTCGTATTGGCGTTGGCGTTGGCGAGGCCGGTTGCTCACCTTCTGCCCACTCGATGCTCGCGGACTATTTCCCGAAAGAGAACCGAGCAACTGCCCTTGGCATTTACTCGCTAGGCATTCCCTTCGGTATCTTGTTTGGTTTCATCGCAGGAGGTTGGTTAAACGAATTCTTTGGCTGGCGGGTCGCCTTTTTCATCGTCGGCGTCCCGGGCTTATTACTCGCGATCCTCGTTCGCTTCACCCTGCGAGAGCCCCCTCGAGGAATGGCGGAGGGTCGCGTTGCCGATGAAGAACAGCCCACCATTATGGAAACCTTCCGTTTCCTCTGGTCAAAACGCTCATTTCGCCACATGGCGGTGGGCGGCGGACTGACCGCCTTCGTTGGTTACGGGGTGATCACTTGGGTCCCTTCCTTCCTCATTCGCTCGTACGACATGAACACCGGTGATGTAGGCACGTATTTGGGTCTCATTCTTGGCATTCCAGGCGGCATCGGTATCGCGCTGGGTGGTTATCTCGCCGATCGCTATGGCGCACGAGACACCCGCTGGTATCTGTGGATTGTGTCGGTGGCGCTCATCGCCTCAACGCCCCTATTTTTCGGCGTCTACCTGAGCAACACTGCCTTCGCTAGTCTGATGTTCCTCATCCTGCCTATCTTGCTAGGCAACTTCTACCAAGCAACAACCTTCTCCCAAACTCAAGGTCTCGTATCGCTCAGAATGCGATCCGTTGCGGCCGCGGTCTTGCTCTTTATTTTGAATATGATCGGCCTTGGTGCTGGCCCTCAAGCGGTGGGCATTCTCTCTGACGTCCTGCAGCCATCCTACGGCGATGAGTCTTTACGCTACGCGTTGCTGATTCTTTCCACTGTTCAGATATGGGCCGCTTATCACTACTACCAAGCCGGTAAGTCGTTGAAAGACGATCTCGTGACGGATTGAGGAGTGACCCAGTTACCCTAGAGCAGACGCCAAAAAAAAGTGATTACACGGGGGTGATTGCAACGTTGAGACGTTTGGTGAGCGCCTAACCCCCGGTTTCCTGTAGCTAGCATCCTGCACGTGCTTTGCTAATCGCCGCGAAGTAAGGGTCGTGTTAAACCTTCAGGACTTTGCCAGTAAATGAGTGGGTGACGCTAAAGAACGAACTGGGGGTAGTGACCCGCAGTGTCACCGCCAATCGAGTACGACTCACAAACGACCATGCGTTACTCGCACAGCAGCTGGACTCATCCAAGCCCGCTGAATCAGGTTACTATCTAACCACTTCTTTAAGACCAATCGAATGCGCATGATTTTGAAATGGATACTCCGAGGCCTCTTTGGTCTCATTCTGGTCGCCTGCCTTTATATCGGCAATCTGTTTTCAGACCGCCCAATGTCGCTCAATCACTTCTTGGCGAAAGAGCTTCTGACCCAACTATTTGAATCGCCTGAGGTGATGACCAGCGTGGGCTTGTTTGATGACTTCAATTGGTTGACTCAGCACAACGATAAGCTCTCGCTCGGCAGCGAAGACGAGGCTTTATCGAGGCACGAGGCTACGCTGAAACGACGGGACGTACTGGCAACCTTCGAAGAAGCATCGTTGTCACCAGATGAACAAATCACGCTCGCGATCGCCGAGTTTGATGTCAACAACACCATCGATTCCTTCGAACAATTTCGCTCTCACAACTTTCCGTTCAACCAGATTGGTGGCGCGCACCTTAATCTTGTCGAGTTCATGACAGACCTTCACCCCATCAACACTGAGCAGCAAGCTTGGGACTTCATTCGCCGGGTGGAACAGTTTGATGAGATCAGTGAAGCCAGGCTCAACTGGCTACAGCAACAGGCAAAGCAAGGGATTTATCCTCCTGACTTTGTTTTTGGTCATGTGATCCGCCAGCTTTCCGAGCTGATTCGTTTGGAAGATCATCCGATCACCACGATGTTTAGTCAGAAGACCAATGAACTTGGCCTGACCGCTGCTCAGCAGGAAGCACTAAAGAGCGCTTTGGCAACCGCCATGAGCGAGCACCTCGTCCCTGGCTTTGATCGATTACTCCAGCATTTCAGGGAAACAAGACCTCTCGCCAATCCTCATGATGGCGCTTGGACACTCCCCAATGGCGCAGCGTATTACGCGCATCGACTGAAGATTTACACCACTACCGACCTAACCGCCGAAGACATCCATCAAACGGGCCTAGAGGAAGTGGCGCGCATCGAATCACGCATGCTCGAGATTCTTACTCGGTTAGGCTACGACGGAAACCAATCCGTTGGCGCACTGATGAATGAGCTGAATGAGGACCCTCAATTTCTTTATCCAGACACCCCAGACAGAAAAGATAGGGTAGTCGCTGACTATAACCAGATGGTTATCGATGCCACTGAAACCATCACGCCGTACTTCAATCGGATGCCGAAAGCGGCTGTCGAAGTTCGCGCCGTGCCAGAATACTCGGAACAAAATGCAGCGGGCGGTTATTACATGTCCCCGAGCCTCGACGGCTCTCGCCCTGGTGTTTTCTACGCCAATCTATATGACATCAAGCAAACGCCCACTTACAGCATGCAGACCCTTGCCTTCCACGAGGCGGTTCCCGGTCACCATCTGCAAAACGCGCTCAATCAAGAAAATGAGTCACTGTCTTTGTATCGCAAGCACGGCTACTACACTTCTGCGTATGGTGAGGGCTGGGCGCTCTATGCAGAGCGGCTAGCCACTGAAGCGGGCCTGCTGACGAGCGATTATGACGAGCTCGGCGTGTTGCAAAGCGAGCTCTTCCGCGCTGTTCGGCTGGTGGTTGATACAGGGCTCCACCACAAACGCTGGACTAGAGAAGAGGCAATGGCCTACATGAAACGAATCACGGGCATGTCCGATACTGAGGTTCAAGCGGAAATCGAACGATACATCGTTTGGCCAGGGCAAGCGTGCAGCTACAAGGTCGGTATGCTTTCTATTCTCGAACTACGCGAACGTGCGAGGAGTGCGCTGGGTGACCGGTTCAGCATTCAGGATTTTCACTCCCTCATTCTCGATCACGGCGAGCCACCGCTCTTTGTCTTGGACAAGCTCGTGAATGATTGGATTGTCGCCGAGTCGTGAATGAGCCTCACATTAAAGTGTGCTCAACACGCCGTCACTGACGCGCCTTGAGGTTCATGAATGGTTTATCCAGTCGCAGGCTCGGCTGAGCCCAACTTTGCATTGCGAGCACTATCTTCGATAAGAGTTCGGGCACCCAAGAAGTAGTGGAACGCACACCAGACATTGATCAAACTAAATACCATCAGCGAATAGCGAAGACTCTCCTTGCCGTAGTCTGCCGACAAGTAATCGCTCAAGATACCCACGCCTTGGGGACCAAACCCCATGCCGATAATGTTCAGCAAAAAGAGACAGATGGCGGCTGCAACTGCCCGCATTTGAACAGGCACCAGCTGCTGAATCATGGCGAACGTCGGCGCAAGGTAAAAGCCGCCAAAGAATGCGGGAATGAGATACATCAGTAGCGCAGACTTTAAATCCATGATCAAAAAGAAGGCGACCAAGAACGGCACCAGCCCGCCCTTTCCGACCGCAACAACCCATGCAAGCCATCTCGGGTCTCGCTTACCTAAATAGTCTGCCAATCGGCCCGCTGAAAAAGTTCCAAGACCGCCCACAATGCCGCTCATCAGTGCGAGCGTCATACCGGTTTCAGTCTGCGATAGGCCGTGGGAGCGAACAAAAAACGCAGGTAACCAAAGCGTCATCCCATAGCCAACAAACCCAGCGAGCGCCGACCCGAAGACCACGTGCCTTGCAGCCGGTGTTCGCCACATGGTTCGCGCCACTTCCTTGAAACCAGGCGCTTTCGCCACCGGTTGCTGCACCGTCTCAGTGCCGCCCCTCGGCGGTTCAACGAGCGTAAAACGGACCAGTAGCGCAATCAGAAGGCCCGGCAAGCCAACGACGATAAAGGTGGTTCGCCAACCCCAATGCTCGCTCATCCAGCCACCACCCAGATAAGCGATCAGCAACCCCAGGTTCACGCCGATGGCAAAGACGCCCATCGCCGTGCCGCGCTCGGACTGAGGAAACAAGTCTGAGATCATCGAGTGCGATGGCGGACTCGACCCTGCCTCCCCAATACCGACCCCAATACGCGCGAGCGCTAATTGAGAATATGAGCCGACCAGCGCACAAACAGCAGTCATCCCTGACCAAATGGCCGTCGCGATGGCAATAATATTGCGCCGGTTAGAACGATCTGCCAGCATCGCAATCGGGATGCCCAAGGTTGCATAAAAAATCGCGAAGGTAAGGCCCACCAAGAACCCCATCTGGGTGTCAGATGCGTTGAGCTCCATTTTGATGGGCTCGAGCAAGATTCCCATGATCTGCCGGTCAACGTGGCTTGAGGTATACACCATCAGCAAAATAAAGAGGGCGTACCATCGATACCACGGCTTCTTCAAAACATCCCGGTTCATCATTCCCCCATGGCTTCCCTTTGCCGCCAGCGCCCGTCTGATCGTAGCCGACCGGTTGCTCTCTTCTATGGCACCTAACTACTGTCGCGCTTTCGTGGTTTGTTTTTCCGATTTTTGGTTTAACGCTGAGCCTTTAGCGCTCGCTGAAAAGAGCGAGGATCAGTGTCACCGCCCCGCTCATATTATGACGGCGAATCACCCAACCGCTTGAAGGAAGGCGTGCGTTTCTCAATCAGCGCCATGGCTCCCTCGGCGGCATCGGGGCTGGCGACAAATTCATTCTGGACGACTTCTGCCTCAGTCAAGGCATCGCGGTAGCCCTCTCCCAGATGCTGATAGACCAACCGCTTAGTTGCGGCCATCGCGAGCGGGGCGGACGTAACCGCTAGCTTTTCGATGTAATCAATCGCCGACTGCTCGAGCGACTCATCGGCAACGACTCGCTCTACCAAACCATAATCCAACGCCTCGTTGGCCGAGATCTTATCGCTCGCCCATAGTAGATCGAGCGCTCGACCTGTGCCGACCAGTCTCGGCAAAATCCAGCTGGACCCATGCTCGGCGATCAGCCCACGCTTCAAGAACACGGTAGTAACGGCTGCTGATTCAGCTGCAAACCGCAAATCGCTCATCAGCGCTAGGATAAGACCCCCGCCTGCTGCCACACCATTAATCGCGGCGATCACAGGCTTCGGCACCTCTAACAAATAAGAGAACATGCCAGGCAATTGATCTGACGCGGCTTGTTCTGTTTCGTCTCGCCCGCCATCATTCGCCTCCTGGGTAACCTGCGCCAAAACCGCTGAATCAAGTCCCGCGCAAAACCCTCTACCCTTCCCAGTAATGACGATGCCAATCACTCCGGAATCGTCCACGGCAGCGCCTATGGCGCGCTTCAGCTCACCTAGCGTGTGATAGGTCAGCGCATTTAATTTGTCCGGTCGGTTGAGCCGAATAACCGCAGCATTCCCGATTCGCTCATATTCGATGTCTGTGTACATGGTTCTCCCCTTCCAACACTGTCCTGTTTAATCCTTCTGCCGCCCCGTCGACTAGCTCATCAGGCCTCAACTAAATTCATCCGCATGCCACACAACATCACCTGCCACTCATGCACAAGGCAACCCTCCTCGCTGGCAGCATCGACGATAGCCGCTCGATCAACAACCGCTAGGTCGATCGCCCCGAGCCCCTCAGGGCGACCATCTTCGCAGGCCACAAAACGGACCTCGGCGTCATCAAGCGGCATCGACCATCCTCCCTCAATCTCATTGGGGACTCGCTCGGCAATCGCAGCCCATTTGCGTGCAACTGCTTCGGGATCATCACACTGCACCTCCGCGGCGCGGATACCGATAACGCGCTCAGTCCGTTTCGCTCGTTGCCAGTGAGGACCTGCGGGATGCCAGGGCCCGTCCTCATCGTTTGCGCCCTCACCAAGTTGCTGATCGATTTCAAAAAAAGTGCCGCCGGTATCTCTCGGGTGCAGCTGCATATTGATAAACGACTCGCCTGCATTGTCATGAACGATACGAACGCCAAGTGCTTCAGCGCGTGCTCGACGGGGGGGATGGTCATCGCATTGCGTAATCACCATGTAGCCCCCATCGCCCTTGCGACGTTCAAGATAACGACCGCCTGCGGTGCCTTCTTGGATGGGAGCGACGACTTCGAGTAATTGATTGCCAATGGGAAACAAGGCGTTTTCTAACCCGAAGTAAGCAACCCCTTTATCTCGGTAGCAGACCTCCACACCGAGCACCCGGCAAATTTGCTGTTCAACGGTAGATAAATCACCCGCCACCCCCGCGATCTGTCGCAACCTCAAATTCATACGCTCTTCCCCTCTAAAGCTTCACTCCACCATAGGGGATCGAGTTTTAGGAGACAAGAAAGTGCGCTCATGCATTGAGCCATTGGGCTCGAGCGAGAGAAATCGCGTAAAGGATGGTGTAGCGCCTGGCGCGCTTCATCGCAGTTGGGGGTCTGCACTATGACAATCAGAGTCATTCTTTTTATGCTGAGCGCTGCGCTTTTAATGAGCCTAAGCGGTTGCACAAGCCAGAAGGTTCCCCCTGGCGCAGCATACGACCCGGCAGAAGCTCCCTTTGACAGCCGCCGTTTTTATAATCGGCAGCCCATGGACAAAGGACTGACCGACCTTGCAAAGCTTGGTTGGGAAAGTCTGACCCGAGCGACACCTTGGCCTGAGGAAAGAGCCGTTGAAGTGCAAGCGGTCCCGCTTGATGAGAGCGGCATCCACGTCACCTTTATCAACCATTCCACCTTCTTGATTCAGATTGACGGCGTCACTGTGCTAACGGATCCCATCTACTCCGAGCGAGCGAGCCCCGTCTCTTGGGCCGGACCAAAGCGAGCCCACCCACCTGGCGTGTTGTTCGATGACTTGCCCCCTATTGATTGCATTCTGATCAGCCACGATCACTATGATCATCTTGACTTTGGAACGCTTGAGCGACTCGCAGATCGGCACGATACACAAGCCATGGTGATAGCAGGACTAGGCACTGACTCCGTCATCGAGCGAACCGGCTTTAAAGACATCCGCACGCTCAATTGGGGCCAGTCCACCGACTGCGGCGGCCTAAGCATCCACTTTGTTGAGGTGCGCCACCGCTCCGGCCGCGGCTTACTTGACCAAATGACGACCCTCTGGGGCGGTTTCGTGATCGACACGCCTCATGGCCCCGTTTATTTCGGCGGGGATACAGGATACGGCCCCCACTTCAAGACAACTGGCGAGCGCTATGGTCCCTTTACCCTTGCCATTATTCCTATTGGCGCTTACGAGCCACGCTGGTTTATGAAGGATGTTCACCTTAATCCAGCTGAGGCAGTCCTCGTCCATCAGGATCTCAAGGCAGAACAAAGCATTGGCGCCCATTACGGAACCTTTCAGCTCACGCTTGAAGGCATCGACACGCCGATAGAAACCTTGCGCCAGGAAATGACCGAAGCGGGACTGCCTCAATCCGTTTTTTGGACGCTCGAGATTGGTGAAACCCGAACAATCTCCTTGTCCAACTGAGTGATTCAATCCCAAATGAGGGCTGAAGCTTTGCAGCCTGTGTCGCTTACGTAATTCTAGTAGCGAACCTTTTTCTCTTGCAGTGAACCGTTCATGATGATTGTTTATCGGAGTGCGCTTCACATGGAAAGCACACTCGGCTAAAAGCGAACTACCATTAGGAGCCCTGCCATGCCCATTACACTGGACGACGTTAACGACGCACTTGCACTTCAGCCCGAGGAGGTACCTGGCCGCTACAGCGACCGCGACTCACTCCTTTATGCAGTGGCGATCGGCATGGGCAAGGATCCGATGGATGAAAACGAACTTGAGTATGTGTGCGAAACCGTGGGCAATCGTGTCGTGCCAACTGCAGCCACCGTATTGTCCCGCCCTGATCGAGCGCCGAGCACCCGCTCATCCATCATGAGCAAAATGAATTACATGCTGATGCTACACGGGGAGCAGCGCCTTGCCATTCACCAGCCACTGCCAGCGGCTGCTGACATTTTAATCAGTAACCGCGTGACAGGCGTGTTCGATAAGGGCGACGGCAAGGGCGCGCTACTCACTAACGAGACGGCCGTGAAATTAGCGTCCGGCGATCCGCTCTTTACGCTGAGTGCCACCCTGTTTTACCGAGGCGACGGCGGCTTTGGAGGCAGTGCTGAGGGCGCTCCAGAGCCTCATGCCATTCCGGATCGCGCCCCAGACGCGATTTGCGAACTGCCCCAGCGAAGTGATCAA
>Ga0255766_10003714_pt1 | contig 13160 bp, 10 predicted proteins | sample 071ome_23_FD_179966 | JGI IMG/M metagenome (GOLD analysis project Ga0255766, IMG submission 179966) | Coastal salt marsh microbial communities from the Groves Creek Marsh, Skidaway Island, Georgia - 071403BT metaG (version 2) | ecosystem: Environmental > Aquatic > Marine > Intertidal zone >... | reverse complement strand
AAGCGCTCTTGCAATTGGAGACATGCATGATATCTTCCCCTGGCTCAAGTCAGCTTCGTCTTCACCGACTATTTGGTAAGTAATCTCTGATTCATCATCAAGATTCATGATAGACACAGTTGTTCCAAAAACACACCTTCCATCCTGATTCAGTTTTGTGATGTCGATTACCTGAAGACGAGATAACTTAGATTCAATTTCTTTGATTCTGCCTTCACAAAAACTCTGCTCTTCTCTAGCTGCATGATATTCAGCATTTTCTTTTAAATCACCATGCTCTCTTGCAACAGCAATATCATGAACTATTCTTGGTCTATCAATCTCCTTAAGCTTCTTTAGTTCGGCTTCTAGGTGTCTAGCTCCATTGGCGGTAATTGGTATAGTGTCCATAATTGTATTTAGTGGATAGATTGAAGTGTTCTAACAGAAATGTCGTCACTGGTTTTAAGGCCCTCAAGAATTGCAAAAGCAGCAGTAAGTGTCGTAGTAAAAGGGACATTATTAATAAGCGCATGACATCTAATTTGTCCAGCGTCCTGAACACCCTGAGTGTCTTCAGTTGAATTGATAATAAAATCAACTTCACCATTTTTAATCATATCTACAATGTGTGGTGAACCCTCAGAAACTTTGTTGACTATTTCACATTCTAGTTTTGCTTTAGAAATAATTTCTTGATTACTTCTAGTTGCTATCAGCGAAAATCCTTGCTCAACAAGGGCTTTGGCAAGTTTAGGAAGATCTTTTCGATCTAGTCTTCTCAAGCTTACAAATGCCTTACCACGTTTAGGAATTCTAGAACCTGCTGAAAGTTGAGATTTATCAAATGCACTAGCAAAGTCATCTCCTATGCCCATTACTTCACCAGTTGATCTCATCTCAGGCCCAAGAATTGGATCGACTCCAAGAAATTTATTGAATGGAAAAACAGCCTCTTTAACGCTGTAATGTTTTGGAATAATTTCTTTAGTGTATTTCAAGGATTTAAGTGATTGTCCAGACATAACTTTTGCAGCAATACTGGCAAGTGGCTTTCCAATAGCTTTTGAGACAAATGGGACCGTCCTAGATGCACGAGGATTCACCTCTATCACATAGATTTCTCCATCTTGATAAGCAAGCTGCGTATTCATTAAACCTACTACTTTGAGCTCTTTTGCCATAGCAATGACCTGATCTCGCATTTCATTTAACACTTTCTTTGGCAAAGAATATGGGGGTATTGAACATGCTGAATCACCAGAGTGGATTCCTGCCTGTTCGATATGTTGCATGATGCCACCAATAACCACAGTATCTCCATCTGAAATTACATCTATGTCAACCTCAATTGCATGATCCAAGAATGAATCTAAAAGAACTGGAGAGTCATTTGATACCTTGACTGCTGAGGTCATATATCTATCAAGACTATCCATATCGTAGACAATTTCCATAGCTCTACCGCCAAGCACATATGACGGTCTAACCACCAAAGGGAATCCAATTGCATTGGCGATATCTTTAGCTTGATCTAGAGACTTTGCAGTTCCATTAAGAGGCTGTTTTAGTTTCAGCTTCTTAATCATTTTTTGGAAGCGCTCTCTATCTTCTGCAAGATCAATTGCATCTGGTGAGGTCCCAATGACTTTTGCTCCACTTTCTTCAAGGGCTTTCGCCAATTTCAAAGGGGTTTGGCCGCCATAATGAACAATAATCCCATCAGGGTTCTCAACTTCAATGATGGATATAACATCTTCAAAGGTCAAAGGCTCAAAATATAAACGATCAGAAATATCGTAATCTGTAGAGACTGTTTCAGGGTTGCAATTAACCATAATCGTCTCATAACCCTCTTCTCTTAAAGCAAGAGATGCATGCACGCAACAATAGTCAAACTCAATTCCTTGTCCGATTCTATTAGGACCGCCACCCAGAATCATAATTTTCTTATTTGTCGTTGGACTAGATTCACACTCCTGTTGGTAAGTTGAGTACATATAAGCTGTTTCGGTATCAAATTCTGCTGCACATGAATCGACTCTTTTGAATACAGGAGCGATATTTAAAACTTTTCTTCTTTCTCTAACTGCAGTCTCGGAAGTATTGAGCAATTTTGAAATTCTTTGATCTGAAAAACCCTTCTTCTTGAGAGAACAAAGTTCATCGAAATCTAAATTAGTTAGAGTCTTCTCTATAAGAGAGTTCTCAGATTCAATGATATCTTTCAATTGGATTAAGAACCAAGGATCCACCTTAGTTAGATCATAAACTTCGTCTAGCGTCATCCCAAATCGAAAGGCATCAGCAATGTAGAATATTCTATCGCCCTTTGCACTAATGCATTCTTGTCGAATAATCTTCTTAGCATTATCAGAATTTAGATCTACAACAGGATCTAGCCCAGAGTGGTCATTTTCAAGACCCCTTAATGCTTTCTGAAGTGATTCTTGAAAATTAGAGCCGATTGCCATCACCTCTCCAACCGATTTCATTTGAGTAGTTAAACGACTATCTGCCATCGGAAATTTCTCGAAAGCAAATCTTGGAACCTTTGTGACCACATAGTCAATTGTTGGCTCAAAAGAAGCTGGTGTTTTACCCCCAGTGATATCATTATTTAATTCATCAAGTGTGTATCCGATTGCTAGTTTTGCAGCAATCTTTGCGATTGGAAATCCAGTAGCCTTAGAAGCAAGAGCAGAAGATCTTGAGACTCTTGGATTCATCTCAATAATTGTCAACCTACCATCTTCTGGATTAATGGCAAACTGAACATTTGAACCGCCAGTATCAACTCCTATTTCTCTGAGAACTGCGATTGATGCATTTCTCATTGCTTGATACTCCTTGTCGGTAAGAGTTTGGGCTGGTGCAACAGTTATTGAGTCGCCCGTATGAATACCCATAGGATCAAAATTTTCAATTGAGCAAATAATTATGCAATTATCTTTTTTATCTCTAACAACTTCCATTTCAAACTCTTTCCATCCAAGTATTGACTCTTCAATAAGTAATTCATTAGTTGGAGATAAGTCCAGACCTCTTTCACAGATTTGTGTAAATTCCTCGCGGTTATATGCAATTCCTCCACCACTTCCTCCCATGGTGAATGAGGGGCGAATAATGGTTGGAAATCCAACTTTTTCTTGAATCACAATAGCCTGTTCCATGTTATGAGCAACCTCAGACATAGGCATTTGTAAACCAATCTTTAACATAGCCTGTCTGAATAAATCTCTGTCTTCAGCTTTATCAATTGCCTCTTTATTAGCTCCAATCATTTCAACATTGTGCTGCTTTAACACTCCGTGTCTATCAAGATCTAATGCACAATTTAATGCTGTTTGTCCTCCCATTGTGGGAAGAAGTGCATCTGGTTTTTCTATTTCAATAATTTTTTCAAGTGTTCGCCACTCAATTGGCTCAATATAGGTACTGTTAGCCATTTGAGGATCTGTCATGATTGTTGCAGGGTTTGAATTTACAAGAATGACTTTGTATCCTTCCTCTCTGAGAGCCTTGCAGGCTTGAGCACCGGAATAATCAAATTCACAAGCTTGCCCAATCACAATTGGGCCTGCACCAATAATTAGAATGCTTTTTATATCATTTCTTTTTGGCATATTTAAAAGAGTCTAGAAATCTGAAGAATCATTTTTATTGACACCATCGTTTACATCACTCCTTCTTTTTTGCAAATAAAAAGATCTCATAGTTGTGTATGGGTCGAATGATTTATTTATTAAATTTGTAGCAGGGAGAAGTTTTGTTCTTTGGTCAACTGTCTTTAATGCTCTTGCTGGAATCTCACCATTACTACCAAAATCTTTAATAAGGTTGGTATTAGATGCACTATCAAAATATGCTCCTGATGCATCTCTTAATGTCGAAGGACCAAGGAAAGGTATTACAAAATATGGACCCTCAGGAACTCCCCAGACTCCCAAAGTTTGACCAAAATCTTCCTCTTTTTTTGTTAAACCCAATTCTGAAGCTGGATCTAGAATACCAGCCAAACCGATTGTAGTATTTACAAGAAATCTACTAAATGTAATAAAACTATCTTCAAGTTTTAGTTGCAGGATTTGATTGGCCAGTGTTTTTAATTCACCAATGTTTGAGAAAAAATTACTAACACCCTCTTTGACTGGCTCTGATGTATTATCTCTATATGAAACTGCAATTGGTTCAAGAATATCCTGATCAAAAGTTTGGTTGAACTCAAATATTGGACGATTTAACTCTTCCAGAGGATCAACATCATCAAGATACACGTTAATTGGTCCTATGGCTGCTTTAGAGGGACTTATAAATATAAAAATAATTAAAAAAAACTGACTAATCTTAATCATTGCAACATATCTTCCTTAAATCGATCAAATAAATAACTCACATCATGGGGACCTGGGGATGCTTCAGGATGACCCTGGAAGCTGAATGCTTTCTTATTTTTAATTTTAATTCCCTGGATTGAATTATCAAAAAGTGAACGATGAGTAATAGCAATATTGTCTGGGATATTTTCATCTGAGACAGCAAAACCATGATTCTGTGAAGTAATCATAACACTCGAAGTCTCAAGATCTTGAACTGGATGATTAGCACCGTGATGGCCAAATTTCATTTTTTTAGTCCTAGCTCCAGATGCAAGGGCAAGAATTTGATGGCCGAGACAAATACCGAAAATAGGTATCTCTTTATTTAGAATTTCTTTAACATTTTCTATTGCATAATCACAAGGCTCTGGATCACCAGGACCATTCGATAAAAAAACACCATCAGGTTTCATATTAATAACCTTCTCTGCAGGAGTCATAGCATTAACTACTGTTAACTTACAACCTCTATCAACAAGCATCCTGAGAATATTTTTCTTTACCCCATAATCATAAACTACCACATGATGTTCTTTATTTAAATTAAGAAACTTGCCCTCATTAAGATCATAAGATCCCTCACTAAAAATGTATTCTGTTTGAGTAGATACAATCTTTGCCAAATCCTTATTTTTTAGCCCTTCAAAATCTTTCGCCATTGAAACAGCTTTTTTTACATCGATGTTCTTTCCAGAAGAGATGCAGCCCTTCATTGAGCCATTAATTCTGAGGTGTCTAGTAAGCGCTCTAGTATCAATACCTGAGATACCTACAGTTTTTGATTTTTTTAAATACGAGTTTAGAGAATTCTCACTCCTCCAGCTGCTTGGGATAAGTGTCTCATCTCTGATAATTAATCCCGATAAATGAAGCTTGTCTGATTCTCTATCTATTGCATTACATCCAGTATTACCAATATGAGGATATGTAAGCGCAACTATTTGATTTTTATAGGATGGATCAGTTAATATTTCTTGGTAACCGGTCATTGAAGTATTGAACACAACCTCACCAACAGAAGTACCTAATGAACCAATAGACTTGCCATAGAACACAGTTCCATCTTCTAGAGCTAGAAGGGCAGTTTTTGACACGTTTACTCCATGAAATATTTGTAATATTTTACCATATCAATCCATTCTAATTTTTTGAAAATTAGACCCAAAAATCTTGTCTCAAGGTAGCTTAAGAAAATATAATAATTAGATGGATATTTTTATTAATGGAATTAAAAAAAACTATGCATATAGTCTAACTTTAGAGACATTATTAATTGAACTTGGCCATGCCAACAAAAAAGTTGCTATAGAAGTAAATGAAGAAATTATTCCTAGATCTGAACTAAGAAATAAGTTGGTTGTCGATGGTGACAAAATTGAAATAATTAATGCTGTCGGTGGAGGTTAGTTTTTTTTAACACCAGCGATTAAACACCAGCCACTTTTTTCTTTAATCTCAATAATATCAACATCTCTTTGATAATGATTTTTGATGCTCTGTAACTGATTTTCCATGATTCCAGACATTACAATCTGAGCGTTATCATTAGTCAAATCCAGAAAAGTTTTCTTTAGATCTTTTAACGGGTTAGCAAGAATATTTGCAATCAAAATATCTACTTTAGCGTTAGCAAATACCTCTGGCATTCCAATTTGGATTCTGTTAAAAACATTGTTTACTTTGGAATTCTCTTCAGTAGCAATGAGCGCTTGAGGATCAATATCTATAGCTGTAACTTTAGCAGCTCCAAGCATTAAAGAAGCAATCCCTAGAATTCCACTTCCGCAACCATAATCCAGGACAGAAAGTTCCTTAGGAGGGTTTTCGTCTAAGTATTCTAAACATAGATGTGTAGTTTCATGAGATCCAGACCCAAAAGCCATCCCGGGGTCCATCTTTAATTGAATACTTTCTGGAATTTTTAGATCTGCAATCCATGAAGGGACAACCCAAATTTTTTTTCCAAATTTTATGGGTTTAAAGTTTTCTTGATATTTCTCAATCCAATTTTGATTTTCAAGCTTTCTTATAATAAGGTTTGAATATGAAATACCTTTGAGAAGCGAGTTGATCACTTTCCTAGAAATTGGATCTTCAAATAATGCGCTTAACTCTATAACATGCCAAAGTGGGGTCTCGCCAGGCTTGGGCTCATAAATTGGATTATTGCCGCTTTTGTCGCCCATTGAAATTGATATGGCATCATTTGCGACTAATATTTCTTCAATGATGATTGCATCATTTTTGTTGCAAATAAGACTTACTTTACAATAGCTCAAAAGATTGAACTAGTTGATAAGCTGTTCAACAGATTCCAGAGCTTTATCTAAATTAGAAATATTATTTCCACCACCCTGAGCCATGTCAGACCTTCCTCCGCCTTTTCCGTCAATTTGGTTAGCAACATGTTTTAGAATTTCACCTGCATGATATTGATCTGTTAGATTTTTAGTGACACCAGAAACAAGAGAGATTTTATTTTCTTTCACAAGCGCAAGAATTACTACAGCCTTGGAAAGCTTATCTTTCATCTTATCCAAAATATCTCTCAAATCTTTAGTTTCAACACCTTCAATTTTTTCAGATAGTAACTTAATTCCATTTATTTCCTTTACTTTGTTTAGTAAGTCATCTGATTGGTTTCCAGCAAGCTTCTTTTGGAAAGAAGAAATTTGCCTTTCAAGCTTCCTTTGCTGATCCAAAATTTGTAATATTTTGTCTACGACTTTAGAGGGTTCTGATTTAACTAAATTAGATATCTGATTAATTTGAATTTCTTTATTTTTATCAAATTGATAAGCAGTAAAACCCGTGATAGCTTCAATTCTTCTAACTCCTGAAGCAATACCAGTTTCATTGGTAATTTTAAACAAACCAATATCCCCAAGTCTATCCACATGTGTTCCACCACATAACTCAACAGAAAAATCACCTTTACCCATAGTCAGCACCCTAACTGTTTCGCCATACTTTTCTCCAAATAATGCCATGGCTCCTAATTTTTTTGCATGATCAAGATCAGTTACTTGGGAATGTACTTCTGTATTGCCTAATATTTTCCTATTAACCATAGACTCAATTTCATTAATCTCATCCGTAGTTAGTGGCTCATCATGGGAAAAATCAAATCTAAGTCTATCTGCATCTACTAAAGAGCCTTTTTGTGATACGGTCTCACCAAGAACTTTTCTTAGGGCTGCATGAAGCAAATGAGTTGCAGAGTGGTTTCTAGCTATTTTTTTTCTTTTAGATGTATCAACTTTGGCATTAACAGAATCAGTCATTCTTATTGAGCCTGAAATTACTCTACCATGATGTTCAAAAGCGCCAGAAACCTGCTTCTGAGTATCCAGGACTTCAAAAATTCCGTCATCAAAAATAAGTTGTCCAGAATCTCCAACCTGTCCTCCAGATTCGCCATAAAACGGGGTACTTTCAATGAAAATTACTGCATCATCCCCCTTAGTAAGCTCCTTAACTTGCGATCCATTTTTTATTATTGCAGTAATTGAACTATTACTTTCTAATAGATCATAGCCCACAAAGATTGTCTCAGAGTCGATTGAAAGAGTTTTCTGAGAAGAGAAATCTCCTGACACTCTAGCTCTATGTCTTTGTTTTTCCATCTCTAAATCAAAACCTTCCATATCAAGAGTAAGACCCTTTTCTCTGGCAACATCCGCTGTCAAGTCCACAGGAAAACCAAAAGTGTCGTAAAGTTTAAAAACAGTCTTTCCATCTATTTCTGAACTAGTTAGTTTAGAGATGCTTTCCTCAAGAATGCTCATACCCTGATCTAAGGTCTCAAGGAATCTATCTTCTTCTCTTTTAAGGATCTTTTCAACATTAGCAAGATTTTTCTTAAGCTCTGGATATATTTCTTTCATCTGAAGTGCAAGTATCGGAGCAAGACGATAGAAAAAAACCTTATTGATACCGATTCTATGTCCATGCCTAATAGCTCTTCGAATAATTCTTCTAAGGACATACCCCCTTCCTTCGTTTGATGGAATAACTCCATCTGCAGTCATAAAAGCGGTTGAGCGAATATGGTCAGCAATTACTCTGACTGATGGGTCTGTTTGATCAATATTTAGCTCAGAATCTGATAACTCAACAATTGCTTTAGTTAATTCTTGAAATCCATCAGTGTCGTAATTGTTGTTGACATGTTGAAGCACTGCTGCTAATCTTTCAAGGCCCATTCCAGTGTCAACACATGGTGCATCAAGAGGTTTTAAATAGCCGTCATCTTGTTTATCAAATTGTGTAAATACTAAATTCCATATTTCTATATATCTATCGCCGTCCTCATCTGCATGCCCTGGAGGGCCACCAGGAATAGATTCTCCGTGATCATAGAAAATTTCACTACATGGGCCACAAGGTCCTGTATCACCCATCTGCCAAAAGTTATCTTTAGCGCCACATCTTGAGATTCTATTTTTTGGGAAACCAATTTCATTAACCCAGATGTCCTCTGCTTCATCATCATCTTCGAAAACACTGACCCACAATTTCTCTGGAGGAAGCTTTATTTCTTCTGTCAGAAATTCCCATGCAAATCTAATCGCCTCCCTCTTGAAATAATCGCCAAAAGAGAAATTACCAAGCATTTCAAAGAAAGTGTGATGTCTGGCTGTGTATCCTACATTCTCTAGATCATTATGTTTGCCTCCGGCACGAACACACCTCTGGCAAGATGCTGCTCGAGTGTATGGCCTTTTCTCAGCGCCACTAAACACATCTTTAAAAGGCACCATTCCAGAATTGGTAAACAATAATGTCTTGTCATTGAGAGGAACTAGACTTGAACTGTGTTCAATTGCGTGATTTTGTTTAGCGAAATAATCTAGAAATTTTTTTCTAATTTCAGCAGTTTTCATTAGCTCACAGGTTGACCAAAATCGACATTATATAATACCTCAACCAAATATTGATGATGTATCTCCAGCGCCATATCTAACAATTTCATATGGATTTCTAGTAAAGTCAATAACAGTTGTCGGGGTAGACAAACAGAAACCTGAATCTATAACAATATCTACCTTATTATGGAGCCTATCAATGACATCCTGGGTGTTTACAAATTCAACACCATCAATAATTAATGAAACGCACATAATAGGCTCACCTAATTCTTCGATCAAATTTTTTATTAAAGATTTGTTAGGAATCCTAACGCCGATAGTTTTTTTCTTAGGATGTACTAGTCTATTGGGCACTTCTCTGGTGGCTTCTAGAATATAAGTAAATTGACCAGGAAGTGTTCTTTTGAGAACACGAAATGCATCATTGTCTAATTTGGCAAATTCACCAATTTGGCTCAATGAGTGGAGCATTAGAGTAAAGTCATGTCTTTTTGACAAGTTTCGTATTCGTCTAACTTTTTCAACGCCAGATTTATTTTCCAAAGCGGATCCAATTGAAAATCCAGAATCCGTTGGAAAAACAAATATGGCACCAGAGGTTATTTTTCCAGCAACATACTTAATAAGTCTTGATTGTGGGTTATCAGGATGAATGTTTATGACCTCAGTTTTCATCTTAGATAGTTAATAACTGATTTTTTTCCAAAATCATATTCAGGCACACCTCCTAATTCGATCATTTGATTTGGCCAGCCATGATAATCTGAACCAGATGAATAAAGTAGATTATTCTCATCTGCAATCATTTTAGTAATTTCTATATCTTCAGACCTTGAAAAGGAATTTGCAATTTCTATACCATCCAGTCCCAATAATTTAAGCTCATTAACTAATTTTTTTAACTTTGTTAGAGTCATTTTATATCTTAGCGGATGAGCCAAGATCGCTAATCCACCTGCCCTATGTATCCAGTTAATTACTTCTTTTGATGAAGCCCACTCTCCCTTAACAGAACCGGGTTTATTCCCAGTCATATATTTTTTAAATACTGCTGACATATTTGGAGAAATTTTCTCTTGAATTAACATTTGTGCAAAGTGAGTTCTAGTGATATATTTTGTTTTACTCATTAGGCTTGCTTTTTCATATGCTTTGTCTATTCCAGCTTTAAATAAACCTTCGCTAATTTTTTTTGCCCTTTCAATTCTAAAATTATTATTTTTCTGGAGTCCTTCTATTAAATTTTTTTCTTGTGGATTAACTCCCAAACCCACAATATGTATAGATTGGGGATTGTGTTTTGCTGAAACTTCAACCCCATTAATAAAGCCCAAATCAAAATATTTTGAATATTTAGAGGCTTCGGTCAAGCCTTCAACACTATCATGATCAGTTAAAGATAGAAAATCACATTTGGCATTTACTGCTTTCTCTACAATTTCTTTGGGGGATAATACTCCATCAGAGTAATATGAATGAGTATGTAGATCTATTTTCATAACTCATAATGATATATATTCTAAAAAAAATTTGAATTTAATAAGATAATATATGTGCGGAATTGTTGGTGGAATCTGTAAAGTTAACATTGCTCCATTTTTGATAAAAGGCCTTAAACATCTTGAGTATAGAGGATATGATTCTGCGGGTTTAGTTTTAAACTCCGAAGGTCAATTGAAACGTTTTCGTTCCCAAGGAAAAGTCTCAAACCTTGAGCACAAGATTTCTGAATCAACTATACCGTTTAAGGGCAATGTAGGAATTGCCCACACCAGGTGGGCAACACATGGAATACCGTCTGAAAATAATGCACATCCTCATATTTGCAATGACTCCATTGCTGTTGTACAGAACGGAATCATCGAAAACTATAGTTCTTTAAAAAAGGATCAAAAAAAACAAGGATATGTCTTTACTTCCGATACTGATACAGAAGTAATTGCGCACTGCATTTATGAAAATCTTAAAACATCAAGTAGCCTTCTGGAAGCCACCCAAAAATCTATAGAAAAATTTAAAGGATCATTTGCCATAGCAGTAATTTCTAATGATGATCCTCATGAGGTTATCATTGCAAAAAGATCAGCTCCAATGGTTATTGGTCATAGTGAAAAAGGTATTTTTTTTGCTTCCGACCAAATTGCATTATTGGACCTTACTTCAAATTTCATCTTTCTAGAAGATGGAGATGTTGCGGCAATAAAAGACACTGAATTACGAATCTTTGATAAAAATCAAAAATTAGTCAAACGTAATGAGGTTGAAACAAAGCTAAAACCTGGCCAAATTAGTAAAGCTAATTATGCGCACTTTATGCTCAAAGAAATTTATGAACAACCTCAATCTATAAGAGACACTCTTGAATCCAGAATCTCACATAAAGAAATTTATGTTGAGGCTTTTGGTCACAATGCTAAAAAGGTTTTTTCTAAAATTGATCATGTAAAAATAATTGCTTGCGGTACAAGTTATAATGCTGGTCTTGTTGCAAAATTTTGGCTGGAAGATATTGCCAGAATATCTAGTTCTGTTGAAATAGCTAGTGAATATCGATATAGAAATTCGATTACCCCAAAAAATACCCTTTTTGTTACTATCTCCCAAAGTGGTGAAACCGCTGATACTCTTGAAGCTCTAAAGAATGCAAAACAAAAAAATCCAAATTCTCATACATTGACTATTTGCAACTCTTCAGAATCAAGCCTAACTAGAGAGTCTGAAATAGTTTTTTTAACACATGCTGGCCCAGAAATTGGAGTAGCGTCTACTAAAGCATTCACGACTCAACTAGTTTCTCTGGCATTAATGACTGTTTCTATCGGGAAAGTTAAGAAAACAATAAATACAGATCAAGAAAAACTGATAGTAAATGGCCTCAATAGGCTTCCTGGATTAATTGAAGATAGTCTTAAATATGAGCCAAACATCAAAGTTATTGCTAAAGAATTTAGTGATAAATTCAATGCATTGTTTCTCGGAAGAGGGACAATGCATGCCATTGCAATGGAGGGTGCATTAAAGCTTAAAGAAATAAGTTATATTCATGCAGAAGCTTTTCCAGCAGGTGAATTAAAGCATGGGCCAATTGCACTTATAGACAAAAATACGCCAGTAATTGTTGTTGCCCCAAAAGATGATTTATTGGATAAGTTAAACTCTAATCTTCAAGAGGTAAAATCTAGAGGCTCTTTGATGTATATCTTCAAGGATGAGTTGGCAGATATACCGCTTGGAAATAATATGAAAATAATTCCAATTACAAAAGGATTGGGGAGAATAACTGGACCTATTATATTTTCCATACCTTTGCAGTTATTGAGTTACCATGTTGGCCTTCTCAAGGGTTGTGATATAGACCAACCAAGAAATCTTGCCAAGTCGGTTACAGTTGAGTAACAATATTCTTAACTTATTGATTTTTAATAAATTTAATTATTATTTATTTTCTTTACAATTTTTATAAAAAATAGTATATTTCAAATTTAATCAATAAAAATTTTTGGTTAATTTTTTGGTTAATTTTTTTATTTTTTTGTGGAGACAAAAATGACTACAGATGATTATGATTATGATGAATTTGAAGATGATGACGATGAAAAAGATTATGATTATGATGATGATGATTGGTATTAAGTAATCATCAGAAATGGACCCTAAATTTCTCAAAAATTTAGGGTTCTTACAGAATAAAAGTTATTATTTTATTTGATTATAAATTTTTAGAAGTCAATTTAAAATTTAACCTATGAGTGTGAGATCTAAAAAGTACTTTAACTACAACCCAAAGTTCTTAGAGTCAAAAATCATATATCATTCTAAATTTAATCCGTTACGGTGGAATAGTTTTAAAAGCCCATAAAATATATAATTTTAAAAGATATGAACTACGAAACTGAAATTAACAACTTATTTGGTTTATTTATCAATGAAG
>Ga0255766_10003694_pt1 | contig 13203 bp, 11 predicted proteins | sample 071ome_23_FD_179966 | JGI IMG/M metagenome (GOLD analysis project Ga0255766, IMG submission 179966) | Coastal salt marsh microbial communities from the Groves Creek Marsh, Skidaway Island, Georgia - 071403BT metaG (version 2) | ecosystem: Environmental > Aquatic > Marine > Intertidal zone >... | reverse complement strand
CTTTGCTTTTTCTCCTCGACGCGCGCTCTCTTCTTCGCTTTGGAACCGGGAAGATGCTTTCTTCTTCTTCTTCATCCTCTTCTTCCTTTTACGCGCGATAGCTCTCTCGCTGACTGTCGCTTCCTTTTTTTTGTGCACAGACGTCGCCTTGCGCGCGCAAAGATTACAGCAGCAGCCAGCCGCTGCTGCTGCTGCTGCTGCTTGGACCACGACCAGCTTTACCACCTCTTCGCGCGCGAACGACGTGGACGCGTACAAAGTTGGAGACTCCACGAACATCAAGTGGCACGAAGGCTCCGTGGACCAAGCGACCAGGGAGAAAACTATGGGACAAAAAGGATGCGTCTTGTGGTTTACCGGTTTGTCCGGCTCGGGAAAGAGCACCGTGGCGTACACGCTGGAACACGAGTTGTTTAAGAGAGGGAACAAAGTAGTCACGTTGGATGGGGACAACATTCGACACGGATTGAACTCAAACTTAGGCTTTACCGCGGAAGATCGCGAGGAAAATATTCGCCGCATCGGTGAAGTTTCCAAGTTGTTTGCGGACGCCGGGATGATTACGTTGGTTTCGTTTATTTCGCCGTACAAGAGAGACCGCTTGAAAGTTCGAGAACGCGTCGGGGATAAGTTTCTCGAAGTGTACATGAAGATTCCGTTGAGCGTGTGCGAGGAACGCGATCCGAAAGGTTTGTATAAAGCTGCCAGAGCTGGGAAAATCAAAGGGTTCACCGGTATCGACGATCCGTATGAGGAGCCAGAAAACGCAGAGATTGAAATGAAGGTTGCCGGGGAAGACGGGGTGTTGGCGCCGCCGCGAGAGATGGCGCTCGAAATGGTCAAGATTTTGGAACAAAAAGGGTTCTTGAGTGCATAATTCCCTTCCCACGCACAAGAAAGAGTCTATATAGAATTCTATTACCGTCTAAACCTATATGTTAATTAAAAGTCAACTCATACCGATACACTAAATTATTTTGTTTTCTCTCTCTCTCTCAAGCTTATTAGTTTCTCACGAAAGAACTTTGCACCCATCTTCTCCTCATTTCCGTCTCATCTTTCCTGTTTTTGATTATGCGAGCAAACTTCGTGCACTCAATCAACGAAAAGCGCTTCTCGTCGCCGCCGCAGAAATCTTCCACTAAACCTTCGTTGCTAAAAAAAATCGAACGCGTTCGATCGCTGCGGACGTAAAAATGGTCGCCCAATTTTTGCCCGTCTCTACGCGCGTTTTCGAACCGAACTTCCGCTAAATCGCCAACGGCGTAATCTCTAACTAAACACCTGCCTCGACCATCACGCTTCAAGGCGTTTGCGATGTTTTCGACGGCATTTTTGACCGTTTCTGGACTCAGCGCTGACAAAACAAAAACGCACGTGCACACGTCCACGCCGTTTTTAGGCACCGTGCCTTTCTCGCACACGTCTTCTTTGGTAATGTCGCAGACAAACTCTTGTATTCTCATCTGATCTTCTTTCGACAGCGTCTCTTCTTTCCGTTTCCTCAAAACCTCGATCGCGTTCGCTGAATAATCGCAACAGTACACCACCGCGGTTGGATCGTTCTTAATAATCGGAAACGCCGAATTCCCGACGCCGCATCCGAGCTCTAAATATACCCTATTTTCCTCCGGCAACGGCTTCACAACCACGTCTTCTCCATCGTTTTTCATGACTTCACTCGGCTCCGCCGTCGTCGTGTCGAACTCGTCCACCTCGATGTGTTCCGGCATCGGCTCCTCCGTATCTCTCCATTCCGGTTTGCGAAAACACTCAGGGAACTCGCGGTAAAACCACTGTCGGTCGTTGAAGAAGTTCCCTTTGTGCGTCTTGTAAAACCGGTCCCAGTTCTTCGAGGCTTCTTGCTCGTATTTATCGACCCAGAACTTCGACGCTTGGAACTTATCCCGGTTGTAAAACGAGGAAGAAGAAGAAGAAGCAGACATTCTCGTCGATCGATTACGACGGACTCTCGATGACTTTTTCTCTCTCTCTCTCTCTCTCTCTATCCACTTTTTCCAAAGGCGCACACGCACACACACACACTCTCTCGCGGCGCGAGAAAAACACGCGCGTAAATGGATATCTCTTCTGTCACGCCTCTCCTTTACTCTCTTTCTCTCGCCAAATCTCGCAGCACCTGTCGTATCGGTCGATGACTTTCCTGCACAGTTCGACGTTTACCGAGGCCGAGCTCACTTTCGACTTTGTCGTCGGTAACGTCGCGATGCACTTTTGAATGTTACACGCTAACGCTTTGCACTTGATTTCGCAAATATCCGCGTCTTTCCGAGGTTTCTTTTTCGATTTTTGGTAGACGAACGGCGTGTCGATGGCCATGTATGATACGCTGCTGCTGCTGCTGCCGCCGCCGCCGCCGCCACCGCGTTTGGGATTTTGTGAGGAAATGAAAGTGCAAAGAGAGAGAAAGAAAAGAAAAGGAGAAAAACGATGCGCGAATCGATGCATGTGCCATTTTCTACTCGTAAATCTTCGCACTACCATAACTATGTTCTAAAATTTGCGTCCTCTACTTTCTCGCGATAAAAATCGCGACTCTTTGAGACGACGACGTCCAGGACGACGTCCCACGGATCGAGCGGTATCGCCTCGTCTTCCGCCTCGCCGTCGACGATTTGCGCGTCGTACGCGAGACCAATTTTCACCGCCTCTCTCCCTTTGCCCTCTCGTAAAAACTTATCGTAATACCCGCCGCCCCTTCCTAATCGTTTACACGTCTCGTCGAACGCTAATCCGGGCGTGATGACTAAATCTAACCTCTCGTCGTCCTTCAAGTCCGCCAAGTCCTCGCGCCGCTCGTTCGTTCTCCAATCCGTCTCCGTCGGCTCCATGATTCCCATCGTTCGTTTCTCCAAGTCTTTCTCCAAGTCCCATATGCGCAGAAAACGAACGTTCGAGTTTCTGTCGTCAACGATTGGAACGTACACTTTCTTCTCTTCTTCTTCTTTTTCTCGTTCTGAAGACGACGACGAAAGCGCCTCGCGAATCAACCTCGAGCAATCTACCTCGTGCAACTTCGGGTGCGCGATGTACACGCACATCGTCTTCGCCTCTCGATACGCGCGCATTCCCATGATTTTCTCGCAAATCACCTCCGAATCTCTCAGTTCCTCTTCCCTCGAGGCGTGCGTCTTTAACCTCGACTTTATTTTCGCGCGCAGCGAACGCTTCTTCTCCTCGTTGTCGTTGTTGTCGTTGTTGTTGCTCGTAACGGCATTCGCGTCGTCGGAAAAAGAAGAAGAACGCATCGTCGATGTCGTTTGTCTTCTTCTTCTTCTCCTTTGCGTGTTGTTTCCAAACGCTCGACTGTTGCCACTCACTCTTCTGAACGACGACGAGAAGAACCCGCGGTGATGATGACGATGACGATGACGAGCGACAGCAGCGACGAGCGTTGATCGCAGAAGAGCACGCGTCAGCATCTCTTTCTTTTTGCGCAACATTTTTCCAAAAACGGGAGAGAAACGAAGCAGAAAATTTAGGGTGTCCAACCCTAACTCGACCCGCGGGTGTTACGTGAGAAACGCGGCCACGTTTAAAGTAGGCGCAACTTTTACCCGCGCTTGCACAGAGAGAGAGAGAGAGAGAGAGAATAAATAGGCAGCCGATAGGTGACAGAGAGAGATATGGTGTACGCGTATAACCTACCCAACCTCGGGTACGGGTACGACCAATACTATTCCTCTTCTTCTTCTCCACATCACGGAGGAGGAGGAGGATACGACAACTTTCTCCATCATCATCAACACCTTTTTGCACAACTCGGCAGCAGCAGCAGCAGCAGCAGCGGCGGCGGCATTAGCGGACATCATCACAATCACACTCACAATCACAGCGCGACGTTGCGTGGTGGTGGTTCTAATGGTGGTTCCATGGACGATCCGTTCAGCAAAGTCGACGTGAGCTCGCACATCATCGCGGCTTTAAATTCTACCGGCAAGACGCTGCCGTACGACGTCAATCACGACACGATGTTTGCGAATCCAGACTCGCAGTGTTTCGTGAAACCAATCTCGGAAGCCGGCGTCGGCGCCATGGCGAGTACGTTTTATTTTAAACGCGTGTTTTTGTTTCTCAGTCGCGCTGACCATTCGTGTTTTCTTTCTTTTTCTTCCTCTCTCTTCACACAGTTATGTTCATATTCATCTCCGCGGTGGTCATCGGCGCGATACCGCAGTACGTGAAACTGGTCGTTTTAGGGAACGCGGACGGTTTGTCGATGTCCAGTTTAGCACTTTTGAACGTATCGTGCTGGAGTGCAACTTTGAACGTGTTCATTTTGCACTTCGATCAGATCAAGTATTGCATACGGCAGGAGGCGGAGTATACGATTGAACGGTGCGAGGCGAGCATGTTGACGTTGTATTACACGTTGGTGTATACTTTGTTGTGGTTTCCTTTGTATCCTTTAGCCGCGAGCTACTGCTCAGATAGGAAGAAAATGTTCATGGGAAGACTCATGACGGAGAAGAAAATAGCTTGGATGGGTTGGGTCGCGCACGGTATTCCGTGCTTAGCTTTAGCCGCGCCAGTCGTGCGGATGGTCATCTGGCACGGGTGCCCGGAATTCGAATCGTACGCCATAGCCTTGGGTTTATTGAACGGAGTTTTAGAAGCGTTTAGATACGTGCCGCAAGTTTGGGAGTCTTGGAAGTTCCAAGGGAGTGGGAGCATGTCGTACGCGCGTTTGGTGTTATCCATAGCGGGAGGTTTAGGCGCGTGCATCCAAAAAGCGAAAATGCACGAAAGTTACAGCACCTGGGCGCCGCCGCTCGTCGGGCACGCTTTAGAGATTATAATTTTGGTGATCAACTTATATTACGACGCGATTAAACGGAAAGAGAAACAAAACATCATGGAGAAGACAAGTATAGCAGGAGCAGGAGGCGTTGGCACCAAGAGTGAACGCGAGAGCTTACTCGTCCACGAAACCGAAACGGAAAGCGCCAACGCCTACGACGACGACGACGACGACGACGACGACGCGCACTCGCACTCCTCCCACGCGAGACCCGCCGCGGACGTCGAATCCTCCGCCGCCGCGAAGAAACTGACCAAGAAAAAATCCTTCTTCATGTCCCGAAAAGCCAAAAAACAACTCGCGGTACAACAAGCGGAACAGCGCGTAAAGGACGAACAGGCGTTTCTCGACGCCAAAAGGGAGGAGTGGGTAGACGAGTTCCCGAAAGACAAGAGAGAACACATCGGGTACTTTTGTCACAACTTGAGGAATAATCCGAAGTTTTGGAAAGGTTTGGTCAAGTACATGTAGTAGTGTTGTGGAGCGTTATTTTTAGACACGCGCGCGCGTTTAGACTTGGTAATAAAAAGTAGTTTTTAGAAAAAGAAGAGAGAAGGAAACTTCCTCACAACAACAACAACAACACAACAAGAGCAAGCAAAACACATGCGCGCGAGCACGTTCGTGAGCTCGTCGTCTCGGTCAAATACTAAACTCTTCTGGTTTCGTCGCTTCTCGAGCAGCGGCAGCAAAAAGAACGCCTCGCGCTCTTCTTCTTCTTCTTCTTCTTCTTCTTCTTCTTCAGACATGATTCCTTCGTTTTCCCCGACGATATCGTCCAAAGACGTTCGCGACGTCGAAGACGACATCGCGTCGTCGTACCTCGCAACGATCGAACGGATCGAAACCACGCCGAAAAATGAACGCGATTGGGAGCGCACGTTTAAAGTTTTCTCCGCGGCGATGGGTGAGGCGAGCGAGAAGAGCGCCAGGGTGACTTTGCCGAGCATGACGCACGCGAGCGCCGAGGTGAGGAAAGAGAGCACAAAGGCAAAGGACAGACTGAAAAGCGCGGTGTTCGACGCGACGTTTTCGAGGGCAAAACTGTTGGAAGTTTTAGAAGACGGGATGAAGAATAGCACAAGAGAGAGTAATACTAGCAGCAGCGGGAGTAATAATGGTGGTGGTGTGGGGGTCGACGCCGAGGATTTGAAGTTTGCGAGGAAAGTCATCGACGAGTTTAAACGAAAAGGTACCGGGAACGCGAACCGAGAGAAGATTAGCGCAAACATGGCCAAGATTGAAAGTTTGTGCTCCGCGTTTAGTTCGAACATTAACGAGGACCAGACGTTCGTTTTGTTCGAGGAGAACGAGTTGACCGGCGTGCCCGATTTGAAACAGTATAAAAGAGACGAAACGACGGGGAAGTTGAAAGTATCGCTGAAAGCGCCAGACGTTATGCCGATAATGCAATTTTGCGATAATCCAAAAAGTCGCGAAAAGTTGGCCCGGGCGAAAGCGACGCAGTGTCAAGAAGAGAACACCGATTTGTTCCTGCAGACGATTAAGCTTCGTCACGAAACGGCGCAGTTGTTGGGGTATTCCAGTCACGCTTCGTACGTGCTTGAACCAAAGATGGCGCAGACTCCCGAGAAAGCGATGGCGTTTTTGAAGGATATTTTGGATCGATCGAAAGCGCGCTTAAAAAAAGACTTGGAATTGTTGCTAGAATTAAAACGCAAAGAAGAAGGCGAAGGATGCACGAAAATTGAACCTTGGGACATTTCGTATTACGCGCGCGCGCATAAAGCGACGTTAGGTGTTGATGAAGGAAAACTGCGCGAGTATTTCCCGTTGGAACACACCCGCGACGCGATTTTATCAACGTACGAAAAACTGTTAAACGTGACATTTAAGAAGGAAAAAGATGCCCAGGTGTGGCACGAAGAGGTTGAATGTTACGCGGTTTACGCGAACGAAGATGCATCAAAGGCGGCCGGGTATTTTTACTTGGACCTATTCCCTCGAGAAGGTAAGTATTCGCACCAGTGCGTCTACCCGCTTCGACCGTCATTTGTGCGCGACGATGAGGCCGAAGTGCCTCCGGCGTGCGTCAATATCGGCAACTTGTCTCGTTCGACGGATCCTTCTAAACCGAGTCTGCTGAGGTTTCGCGAGGTGGAAACTTTTTTCCACGAGTTTGGGCACGTCATGCACTGCGTGTTAACCAAATCGAAACACTCCATGCAAGCTTGGGCGTGGTCGGCGGTACCGTGGCCCGGAGGCGTAGAACAAGATTTCTTAGAGGTACCGTCGATGATGTTGGAAAACTTTGTTTGGAGGAAAGAAGTCTTGAAAACGCTGTCGAAACACAACGAAACCAATCGCGCGTTACCGGAAGATGAAATCGAAAAACTCTCGAAATCGCGATTCGCCATGGACGGGTACAACCGGTGTCGATTCATCTCGATGGCCATGTACGATTTGCTCGTCCACAGCTCGGAAGGGCCATTGTACGAATACAACGGTCGCAAAGATCTCGACGCGATACAATTATACAACGAAATGACGAAAGATATGAGCGGCATAGATTACATAGAGAACGCTTTTCCGGTAGCCTCGTGGTTTCACCCGATGATGGGATACGACGCGGGTTATTTCGGATATCTGTGGTCGGAAGCGTTCGCGGCGGATTTGTTCGCCGAGTTTGAAAACTCGCAAGCGGGCGTTTTAGACGAATCTTTAGGGAAGAGGTACAGGGAGTGCATCTTATCGCCGTGTGCGACCATAGACGGCGATTCGATGCTTGAAAACTTTTTAGGACGCAAACCAAGTTTAGACGCTTTCGTTCGCAGAATGAATGAATGATTTTGATGGAATAAACTTTGTAATACTACAATATAAAAAAACATGTTCACGCTGATAGTCTTTTACGTAGCATCAGTTATCGGACTACGCTTGAACTTCTTCTCTTGCAATTCGTCCGTAACCGCCGGTAACACATCTGGCATGTAATCTGTCGCCACGGCGTACACTGGATCTTCGTCTACCGAAACTTCCATCAAGTCCGCAGCTTTTCGCAATAACTTCGTACAATCCGGCGACAGGTGTCTCAACGTTACGCGGACGTTTTCGCGTCGGAACTTTTCGGTGAGTTCGTCGATTGCTACCAATCCACTCGAATCCCAAACTTTCGAGTGAGCAAAATCTAAGACGACTTTCTTCGACGGTTCTTTTCTGACGTTGATCTTCTCAAAGAAACTCTGCACCGATCCGAAGAAGAGAGGGCCGTACAAGAAATAAATGGCCTCTTCGCTGCCATCTTTAGCGGTACCGAGAACGCGCACGGCGTCGATGCGTTGACTAGATTTCCATGCAAAACCTAACGCGCTCAAAATAACACCAGCAAAAACAGCCACCGCTAAGTTGGTTACGACGGTGACTGCAGTCACGCCGATGAGAACAGTCGCATCCGTCTTTGGAATTCTCGCGATGCGTTTGAAACTCGTGAAATCGAAAATATCCAACACTAAACACAACATCGTTCCGGCGAGCGCCGCTAACGGGATTTTTTCAATCAAAGAAGAACCAAACAACACGTACGAGAAGATTGCCAAAGCGCACACGATTCCGGAAACTCTCGTGCGTCCTCCTGAATTTACGTTAATCATCGATTGACCGATCATCGCGCATCCTCCCATTCCGCCGAAGAACCCGTTGGCGATGTTACCTAAACCTTGCGCGATGCACTCGGTATGCGTCGCCGTGCGTTTCTCGACGATATCATCGACGAGTTGTTGCGTCAGCAGCGTTTCAATCAAACCAACCGCGGCGACCGATACCGCGTACGGTGCAATCACCGTCAACGTTTCCAAACTCACCGGCACGCTCGGAACGGAGAATTGCGGCAAAGAGCCCGCCACGCTCGAGATATCTCCAATCGTTTTCACGTTCAAACTGAACGTTTGAGTCAACGCGGTCAAACTCGCAATCGCCATCAACGGCGACGGAATTTTCTTCGTGACATATTTTGGAATCAATTTAATCAACGCCATGGTCAACGCGGTCAATCCCACCGTATACGACAACGCGGACCCGCTCAACCCGTGAAAATGCTCCAACTGACTCTTCCCGATGACAATCGCGAGGCCGTTCACAAAACCCAACATGACTGGTTGTGGTACCAATCGAATAAACTTCCCGAGTCGCATCGCGCCCGCTAAAACTTGCATCGCGCCGCACAGCGCGCAACACGCGAACAAATACTCCACCCCTTTCGACGCAACCAGCGGTGCGATTACCACCGCCGTTGCGCCTGCCGCACCAGATATAACGCCAGGCTGGGCGTTGAAAAGTGCGCACGCGAGTCCCATGAGCCCGGCGGCGTGTAAACCGACAATCGGCGAGACGCCCGCGACGAACGTAAACGACAGAGACTCGGGCACCATGGCTAATGAAACCGTGATGCCGGCCAATATTTGGCTCAACACACCAACGGTGCTGCTCGAACTTTTCTTCGCATCATCATCATCATCATCAACATCATCAGCTGATGCGGCGGCAGAAACGACAACATCACGCATCTTTGTTCTTCGACTCGCTCGTCGTCGTCGTCTTTCAAAAAGCGCGACGTTCCCTCCTCCTCCTCCTCCTCCTTTTCCCGACGCGACCGTTAGGGATTCGTCCTCGTAGGATTTAACAAAAGCAACGACGTCGCGATGACACGTCGCCAAAGAAGTCGACGACGACGACGCCATCAAAACTCGACTTCTTCTTCTGGTCGACGGCGAAGACGACGACGCTAAAGAAGAAGAAGACGTCGGTATCGTCGCTCTCATCATCACGGATTTGATGCGTTACTAAATATGTACATGTGAAGATATTTTTCCCTAACTTCAACGGTATTTTTTATCCTCATTCATGCAAAAGATACTCACCTCCTCTCGCGCTCTCGTCGTCGTGCCATCATCGCGTCGTCGAATGAGAAGCAGCGTCGGAGCGATGAAGAAGCGAAAACGCGCCGCGACGACGACGACGGAAGAAGAAGAATCAGAGAAGGAGAAAAAACGACGATGCGCTTGGTGTTCCGGGGACGAAATCTACCAAAACTACCACGACCTCGAGTGGGGCAAAGAACAAAGATGCGGGCGGAAGCTTTTTGAAAAGGTGTGCTTGGAAGGGCACCAGTCCGGGTTGTCGTGGATCACGATACTGAAGAAACGGGAGGCGTACAGACGCGCGTTTCGCGGGTTCGACGCGGAGAAGATGGTGGATTTGAGAGCGGAGGATTTACTGGAGAAAGGTTTGATAAACCATCGCGGGAAAATACAGTCGACGATTAACAACGCGAAAGCGTTGATTAAGCACTTCGGGAAGGGCGAGGAAGGCGAGAAGAAGTTTAGCGAGTTCATGTGGTCGTTCGCGAGGAAAGATGGGAGAGTTGGGCGAAAAGCTGGCGCGCCGCTCGAGACGAAGACGGATGAGAGCGAAGCGATGAGTAAAGCGCTCAAGGAGAAAGAGTTTAGTTTCGTCGGCGCGACGACGATGCACGCGTTGATGCAAAGCGTAGGAATGGTAGACGATCACGACGTGGGATGTTTTCTGCACGCGAATAATCGTAAATAGTCGTCGTCGCGTCTCTCTATCGCGTTGTTGTGATACTACCGCTGATTGTAAAATCTATACACTACCCTGTACTATATATGTGCTACTCGTATAATTATTTTTTCCTACGCGGGAGTGGAGGAACGTCGTCGTCCTTATCCTCTCTTCCCTTTTCGATAAACCGTAAGAACGCCTCGTTCACCTTCTCTGGATCTTCTTCTAATAAAAAGCCGCCATGTTGCCACTGTCCTTGATAATAAATAGTCGTTTTAGGCCACGTCTTTTGAAACGTATTTCGAATATCCTCGCTCGCCACGATTTCGTCTTTGCCGCTCAAGACGAGACAGTCGCGCTCGTCCAACGGACCTCGTTCCCAACTTTCTTGCGGGAAAAGTAAACGCTTCATTAAATGTTGAGTGGAAGGATCACCTTTCACGAACCACGTCGACATGAAAATGTTCATAAAATCCATAGGTTCGTCTGGGTTTTTCATTTTCGTTCGAATGTACGACGAAAATTGAAACCACGCGTGTAAATGCTCCTCAAAGGCGTATTTAAGATATCGCCCGAACGAGGGGACGAAACAAACTGGATCGATGAACACCGAACGACGCACGACATCTCGACAATATCGTCGGAATCCGGTTAATACGACAGTCCCGTAGCTGTGTCCGATGCAATCGCATTTGATTTCACTCGGCTGCAACTGCGTTTTGTTCTTCACCTTTTTAATCGCGTTTTCCACAGATGTTCTCAAAAACTGCGCCAACTCTCTCGGCGTCGGATACTCGTGGCCACGCTCGATTCCGTAAGAAATATTCGGCCATTCTGGACATAAAATCGTCCTATCTTTCGGTAGTCTCTCTATGATCCAACTCGAATATGGTCCGACGCCGACGCCAAGGCCGTGCATAAAAACAACCGGCACGTGTCTATTCGGATGATTCTTCTCATCGTCGTCGTCGCCGCCGCCGTCGTCCTTCTCACTCGACGATGAACTCTCCGCTGTTGAAGAAGCCTCTCTCGTCCACAAAACCACCCCGGTCTTTTCATCCGGTGGTGACTCCACAAAACCACCTTCTCTTAGCGCTCGATTCCAACGCTGCCTGTTCCACGCTATGAACGCTTGCAACATCAACGGCTTATAAAACGCCGTAATCGCGTACGTGTTTGGTCGGACAAACTCCGGATGGTTCTCATCCGTCGTAAGCGACGGCGCAAAATGCTTCCCGTGATGTTCTTTTTTCGGTCCTTTCTCTCGATACCCCAACGCTCGAAACGCCGCGTTATTCGCGCCAAACGCTTTCTCTCGCAACGCGTGCGCCATCCCAAAACCAGCGCTCGCCGATTTCCGATCGTCCTCCGGCATCGCCGGCCACGCCGGCACATTCTTCGCGAATCTCAATCCTTTATCTCTCTCCTCCATGTTCATCAATATTTTATCCGCGGCTTCGATGACTTGTCTCGGATACGTGTTCGTCTCGTACTCCGAACTCTCCTTCGCCGTCATGAAAAAACACAAGGCGTACACCGCTCTGTTCCTCGGAATGCGCTCGATCTCCGCGTCGTTGAACAAATCTTGAAACAGTTGCCTTGGATTCGGCTGCGCTTTCAACTCTTTCGCGAACCATTTCAGGTGTTTTTTCAAATCGATGGACGGGTCGAGCACGCGTCTCGGCGCGTTTTCCATGTCGTGCACGCGCTTTTGGTGTCTCGCGAACGACAGCGTTTCGGAGATGGCGTAGACGGAAAGAACGCGGTAGAAAAGTTTACGGGAGGTGGACGAGGAAGAGGACGCCGCCGCGGTCATATCGATGCTGGGTGCTGCTCGATGCACCGGGTGTGTTTTTTAGTCTCTATCGGAGCGAGCGCGGGCGTTTTGAGCGCTGTCGTCGCGTCATCTTTTTGTTCTTCTTCTGGTTTCCTTTTGTGCGTGTTGTTAAAGTGACGCTTTTATTATCCATTTTTAAAACGAAAACGCGCGCGTCGTTATGCAGTTTGTAAGTGTTAATGTTTTTACAACGGAGTTTACGATAAAATCGAACATCTCTCTCTCTCTCTCTCTTTACCTCTCCTTCGCGATCTATTCAGTAAGATTTATTGACGGTATTCCCGGCGCCGTAGGCGTACGGTCCAGCGGGTTGTCGCACGATTTCTCCTCTCGCTTCTCGGCGTCTTTGGACGGCGTTTTCAAACACCGCGTGCATCTCTTCGTGGTGGATTTCGTTTCTGTCCTTGTCTTTGGCGTAGCAAACAAAGACGGCGTCGGTGGTGTTGACGAGGATCATGGTGAAGTAACTGAGAGAACACCAGACGACGACACCGGTGATTATCGCGCACACGATCGCGTAGAGAGGGGCCATGCTCACTTCCGCGACTTCAAACACGGCGAAGTTGATCATGTAGGAACCAGCCGCGGCGAGCAAGGCGAAGACTAGGGAGAGAATTTGTAATATCATGGATGGAAACGCGTAGGTCCCGTATGCTAAGAGGAAGTTGCGCTGGAGCAAGTCAAAGATGGAACTCGCCGCGTCGCAGAAGGCTTCGCCCGTCATGGACGCTTGGAGCATGGCGAATTTCGAGAGGTACTCGATGAATTCCCAGATGCACTCCAGGCACGATTGCAAAAGGCAAAGAAATATGTTTTGTTCGTTATCCTCTCGCGCTCTTTCCATGGCTTGTCGCATCATTTCGACTGCGGTCATGATGGCTGAACCGAAGGAGACGGTGCCAAACGATGGTCCTAACGCGTGCTTGGTGGACGTCAACGTGAAGCCTCTGAACGACTTGGTGCCTTTCGGAGCGAAATACCATTGACAAACGGTTCCGCCGATGAC
>Ga0255766_10003679_pt1 | contig 13240 bp, 9 predicted proteins | sample 071ome_23_FD_179966 | JGI IMG/M metagenome (GOLD analysis project Ga0255766, IMG submission 179966) | Coastal salt marsh microbial communities from the Groves Creek Marsh, Skidaway Island, Georgia - 071403BT metaG (version 2) | ecosystem: Environmental > Aquatic > Marine > Intertidal zone > Salt... | reverse complement strand
AATAAATTAGGTTACGATTTTATTGATCTTGACAGAATCATCGAGGAAAAGTCTGGTGTCAAGATCAATACAATTTTTGAGATTGAAGGTGAGGAAGGTTTCAGAGATAGAGAACTCCAGGTGCTGAGCGATTCGCTTAAAAAAGACCAAGTGATTATTTCTACCGGTGGAGGCATAGTAACTAATGAGAAGAGCAGAGCTCAGCTTATAAAACATAATGCATTTATCATTTATCTGAAGGCAAATATGCAAACCCTATGTAATAGATTAAAAAATGATAATTCCAGACCTATACTCAACGTTGATGATAAAGAGCAGGTTATTGAAAGGATATTAAAGGAAAGAGAACCGTATTATCAGGATCTTGCAGATATGGATGTTGATACAAGCCATATGAAATCAATTGATGTCGTTAAATTTATAATAAAAAAAATGGATGCTATATGAAAATTTTAAATGTTGAACTTGGGGACAGGTCTTATCCCATATATGTAGGCAATGGTCTTCTAGAAGATGCAAAAATAATTACAAGTCACATCAAAACAAAAACCATCTGTATCGTATCGAATACAAAAGTGTCTAAATTATATTTAGAGAATATAAAAAATTTACTAGACGACTACCAGTTAGTAGAGGCAATCATTGATGATGGCGAAGAATTCAAAAATCACGATTCTTTAAATCAAATTTATACAAAATTACTAGAAAATCAGTGTAATCGTGACACTACCATTCTGGCACTCGGCGGAGGGGTTGTTGGAGATATTGCCGGATATGCCGCCGCTTCATTTCTAAGAGGTATCCCATTTGTGCAAATTCCAACCACCCTTCTAGCACAGGTTGATTCATCAGTCGGGGGGAAAACTGGCATAAATCACTTGTTGGGTAAAAATATGATCGGAGCTTTTTATCAGCCACAAGCTGTAGTGATTGACTTAAATGTTTTAAAAACTCTTGATAATCGACAAATATCAGCAGGACTTGCTGAAGTGATTAAGTATGGCCTTATTTGGGATAAAGATTTTTTTAAATACCTCGAAGAGAATATTGAAAATTTAAAACGATTAGATTTTGAATATTTAGAGCATGTTATATATCGATCCTGTGAGATAAAAGCTAAAGTTGTTTCTGAAGATGAAAAAGAATCAGGTATTAGGGCGATTCTTAATCTTGGACATACTTTTGGGCATGCGATTGAAAATTGTTTAGGTTATGGCGAGTGGCTCCATGGTGAGGCAGTTGGCTGTGGGATGGTTCTTGCAGCTAAGATGTCACTTGCTCAAGGGTGGCTAAGTGAATCTGAGTTTGTTCAAGTAAAAGAACTTATTTTCCGAGCTGGTTTACCTATTAAAAAACCTAATATTAAATATGAAGATTTTATTAGTGCTATGAAATTAGATAAAAAAAATAAAGATAAAGAAATATATTTAGTTCTTCAAAAAGGAATTGGAGAAGCAACAGTGACAAATGATTACTCGTCCAGCGAGTTGGAAAATGTAATAAAAAGTTAATTGGAGCATGTTTTAGGGAAATGAAAAAATATGCGGTATCAGAGGATAATTCTTTTGGAAGGGAATATCCAGAAAATAAATCACCTCTAAGAAATGACTTTCAAAGAGATCGTGACAGGATCCTTCATTCAGCTGCTTTTCGAAGATTGATGTATAAAACTCAAGTGTTTGTGAACCATGAGGGTGATATGTTTAGAACAAGACTAACCCATTCGTTAGAGGTGTCACAAATTTCCAGAGGAATTGCTCGTTCTTTGGGGTTGAATGAAGATTTATCTGAAACAATTGCACTGGCTCATGACCTTGGACATACCCCTTTTGGCCATGCTGGACAAGATATATTAAATAGATGTATGAAAAGTCATGGAGGTTTTGAGCATAATTATCAATCTTTACGTGTAGTTGATAAGCTTGAAAAGAGATATTGTCACTTCCCTGGGCTCAATCTGACTTTTGAAAGTCGCGAAGGGATTTTAAAGCATTGCTCAAAAAAAAATGCAATTTTGCTTGGACGCGTCGGACAAAGATTTATCAATAAAACATATCCAAGTCTCGAAGCGCAAATTGTAGATATCGCTGATGCTATAGCTTATAACATCCATGATCTTGAGGACGGTTATCGGTCAGGGATCCTTTCCATATCGAAATTAAGGCAGCTTGATTTTTTTGATGAGAGCTACACTCACTTAATAAATAAAATAAATGCTAACCAAGTTGATGAAAAAGTTTGTATTTATGAAACATTAAGGCGCATGATGTTTATTTTTATTAATGATGTCACCAATAATTCACTACAGTTGCTCAGAGATTCAAATATCAAATCAATTGATGATGTAAGAAATCACAATTCTACATTGATTGATTTATCCGAGCATGTTGAAAGTTATCTTAGTGATTGCAGAAATTTCCTTAGAACAAATCTTTATGAACATTCCAGGGTGAATGAAATGACCAGAAATGCCCAAAAAGTTATTGTCGATTTATTTAACTATTATGTCGATAACTTTGAAGCCTTGCCCAATGATTATAAAATTCGAGAAAAAAAATATCGGTCAGTTGCTGATTTTCTATCTGGAATGACTGATCGTTTCGCTAATGAGATTCATAAATCATTGAATTAATGTAAAAAATCAATTTTTTGTTGTAAAAAAACAACAAATTTGCTTTTATGTTGTAAAAAAATCAGTACTTTATGGTAATTGTTCATAAAATTTTGCATAATATACCTAACTTCTTAACGTTTAATCGTTGAGAAAGTTCGCGAACTTTCTCTCAACATTAGTTTGAGAGGTATTTTTTAACTTAGGAGATTTTTATGAATAATAAAATCAAATTAGCAGTTGCTGGTGCAGTATTATCTGCAGCTTCAGTTGCAAACGCTGGTATTATCATTCCAGCTGGTGATTGGACATTAGATGTTAACGGTAACGTTAACGCTTTTGCTACATTTCACAATGTAACAAAAAATAATGGCGAAGTTGATCACGCTACTACTGGTACATCAGACGGCGGTGAAGACAATTCTGTTTCTATAAACACAGGTCTTCTTCCTGCATGGTTAGGCTTTACTGGTACAACAAGACAAAATGATCTTGACGTATCTTTCACAATTTCTATGCAACCAAATGTATCTGATAATACAGCAGGTTTAAACCTTGCTTCTGGTGACCAAACTGGTCCATTATGGCGTCAAGCATTTATTACATTTGGTGATAAATCTTGGGGTTCAGTTAAAATGGGTAAAGATTTAGGTATCTTCGGTGGTGAAGCTATCCTTAGCGATATGACTCTTTTAGGTGTTGGTGCTGGTCAAGCTCAAACATCTGGTGCAGCTACTACTCTTGGTGGTATCGGTACAGGTTATATTTACCCAGCTTGGAAAGGTCAAATGTCTTATACGACACCAAACTTTAATGGTTTCCAAGCGACAATCGGTATTACAAACCCTAACCAAATTAACTCTACAACAAACGACTCTGCTCAAGGTGTAAACAACCGTTATCAAACACGTTTCGGCGTTGAAGGTAATGTTTCTTATACATGGACAGGTGATGTTGCTGGTAAAGTGTGGTTAGGTGCTGCAAGTTATGATATGAATCGTGACAATGCATCTGGCGCAGCTGACGATGACTACACAATTACTGCATATGAAGCTGGTGCTAAAGCTACTATTGGTAACTTAGGTTTAACTGGTTACATGTATAGTGGCCGTGGTGCTGGTATCATTACGTTTGGTCAAGCTGGTTATGACAACGGCACTAACAAACGTCGTGATTCAAACGGTGGTTACTTACAAGCAACATACGTAATCCCAACAGGTACTAAACTTGGTTTAGCTTATGGCAGATCTACATTAGATGAAGCTACTGGCGAAACTAATAACCAACTTGTTGATAACAACAAACGTTGGACTGTTGGTGCATACCATCCATTAACAAAACACTTAAACTTAGTTGCTGAATATAATGATCTTGAGTCTGAAGGCCAAGGTGGTTCTAATCAGTATGAATCAAGAAACGTAAGTTTAGGCGCAATTTTATTCTTCTAGAAGTTAATAGCTCTAGTTAGATAAGGTACAATAAACGGCATCTTTATAGATGCCGTTTTTTTTATGAATCTCTCTAAACAGTTAAGACAAGCAAGAAAACATATTGAAAATAATTTGTTTAACGGTGCTATCGAGATTTATCAAAAAATTCTTAATAAATTTCCAAACAATATAGAAGCAATTAACAATTTGGCGACGATAAATTTAATTAATAATAATTTTGAAAAAGCCAATAATTTGTTTAAAAAATCATTAGAAATTGACAGCAAACAGATTGAAATACTTCTCAATTTAAGTAATTATTATTTAAATTCAAATAATCTGACTTCAGCTAAAGAGTATGTAGAGTCAGCATATAATTTGCAACAAAATAACTGGCAAACTTTATTTAATTTAGGCCGATTAAAATATCAAGAAAAAGAGTATGAAAAGTCAATAATTTACTATCATAAATCAATAAAGATCCATCCAAATTATCACCTAACATATACGAACATTGCCCTTTGCTATGAAATGTTAGGTCATTATGATGATGCCTTAAATAATTTAAATTTATCATTACAGATCAAACCAAAAGATAGTAATACTCTATTGAAAATAACATACTTAAATATGAGATTTATGAAATATGAGGAAGCACTTATTCAAATAAGAGAAGCATTAGATATTGAAAAAAGTAATTTAGAAATATGTTGTACGTATATCGATTGTTTAATTTTATTAAAAAGATTTATAGAGGCAAAGGATGAGATAGAAAAATATAAAAATCATTATCCAAATAAAATTCAAATTTTATTAAGAGAAATCGATTTAAATTATATGACACAAAATTTTTCAAAAGCTGAAAAATTGGCGTTGAAAATTTTATCACTAGAAAATAATAATCCAGAAGCCTTATCAAATTTATTGACAATTTATTCTTTTGAAAAAAATCAGGAAAAAATGAATAAATTAATAAAAAATTATCCATTTATAATTGAAGGAGACTATCAAAAGAATAAATTAGTAATCGCTTTATCTAATCTTAAGAATTATGATTTTGTAAATGGATGGAAAAATTATTATTATCGTTTTTATGCCAGTGGAATCGCAAACAATAGAAAATATTTCAGTAATATAGAAAAATTTAAAAGAGAAATATCATTCAATGAAGTAGAGAAAAAAACACTAATAATAAAGGAGCAAGGCCTTGGAGATCAGATTCTTTTCTCAAAGTTTTTAACTTTTATCGATAATAAAAATATTGATATTCAAATTGATAAAAGATTAATTCCAATTTATAAGAAAAACTTTCCTCATTTAAACTTTATTGATCAAGTTAATAATGATAATTATGAATATATGCTCGGCTTAGGCGACTTAGGATATTATTTTTTGAAAAATAAAAATGATTTTAATACTTTTAACAACTTTAAAATTACTCATGAAGCTCAGTATCAGATTCCTTTTAAAGTAAAAAATAAGCTATGTGGACTATCTTGGAAAAGTAATGCGCAAACAGGAGATGCAAAGTCAATAAAACTTGAAGACTTTAAAAAACTATTTTCAAATTTAGAATATACTTTCGTGAACCTTCAGTATGGTGATGTCGACAACGAAATAAAAAGTTTTAATAAAATAAATAATAATAAATTAGAGAACGATAATCAAATTGACAAATATAATGATATGGAAGGTCTTTTTAGTTTAATTAATTCATGTGATTTTATAATCACTACAAGTAATGTTACAGCTCATATTGCTGGAATTCTTGGTAAAAAAACATTTTTATTGTCATTTAATGGAAGAGGAAAGCTTTGGTATTGGTATCATGAAAAAAATGGCGTAAGCTTGTGGTATCCATCTTTAAAAATATATCAATTAGATGTGAATCTATCAAATATAGATAAAGTCTATGAAAAAATAATTTTTGATATGAAAAATTAAAAATTATTTGTAAACTAAGATTGATTAAATACCTAAATCTTTAATTTTTCTAGTTATAGTATTTCTTCCAATTCCTAAATTTGATGCAGCATTAATTTTTTTTCCATTAAAGTGATTAAGTGCCTGAGTAATAAGAATCTTTTCAATTTGTTCAACGTATTTTGTATATAAATTTTGAGTTTTATTATTAAGATCATTTTTAATATGGTCAATTATGATTTCATCCCATTTCGTATTAATATTTGTATTAATATTTTCTTTTAAAATTTCTGCAGGTAAATCTGATATACAAATCTCCTTACCAGGAGACATAACGGTTAACCAGTGACAAATATTTCTAAGCTGTCTAATATTTCCAGTCCAATTAAGCTTCATAAAATAATTTTGAGTTTCTTCATTTAAATATTTGACATTAGTCTTTAACTCATTAGCACTTTGATTGAGAAAAAATTTTGCTAAATTGATAATGTCATTTTCTCTTTCTCTTAAGGGTGGAAGGTTTATGGTAATAACATTAAGCCTGTGAAATAGATCTTCCCTAAAAGATTGTTGATTGATTTTTTTTTGTAAATCCTGATGTGTTGCAGCAATAATCCTCACATTTGCTTTTATGACTGAGCTACTTCCGAGTTTTTGAAATGAACCATCATTTAATACTCTTAAAAGTTTAGACTGAAGATCGATTGGCATATCGGCAATTTCATCAAGGAATAAAGTTCCATTTTCTGCTTCTTCAAAATAACCTTTTTTTGAAGCATTGGCCCCAGTAAATGCACCTTTTTCATATCCAAATAACTCAGACTCAAGCAAATCTTTCGGAATAGCTGCAGAGTTAAGCGCTATAAACGGTTTATCTTTTCTTAAACTATTATCATGTATGGCTTTTGCTATTAATTCTTTACCAGTTCCACTTTCACCAGTGATAAGGACTGATGCATCAGATTTACTTAATTTACCAATCTGCTTAAAAACTTCTTGCATCGCTTTTGAAGTACCAATTATTTTATTAGAACTTTCAATATTATTAAGTTCTTCAACCTTATCTTTAAATGCAGAGTTAATTACACTTATTGCATTATCAATATCAAATGGTTTAGGCAGATATTCATATGCACCTTGCGCATAGGAATCCAAAGCAGAATCTAGATCACTAAATGCTGTCATGACGATTACAGGTATCTTTGGAAATTTTACTTTCACTTTTTCAAGAAATTGGAGTCCTGATTCACCTGGCATTTTTATATCACTAACAATAAGATCAGGCATATCATGGTTAAATTGATTGATTGCCTCGTTGGTGTTTCCAAACGCCATCACATTATAATTATTTTTTTCTAATGCCTTTTGAAGTACCCATCGAATTGACTTGTCGTCATCTAGAATCCAAATTTTCTTGTTTGTAGTATCCATATTTAATTTTGAATTGGTAATAATATTTTAAATTCTGTTTCACCAGGATGACTATTTACATCAATAATCCCGTTGTGCAGAGTGATAAAATTTTGACTTAGGGGCAACCCAAGTCCTGTCCCAGAATCTTTGCCACTGACAAGTGGAAAAAATATCTCTTCAATTCTTTCTTTAGGAATCCCGGGACCATTATCAATAATAGATATGTTTAAAACTGTATGGTGAAGCTTTTTATGAAAGATGACTTTTCTTTCAGAGCGCGTGACGAATTTTATTTTATTTTTGTCTTCAAATGGTGACGTGGTTAAAATTTCGCAAGCATTTTTAACAATATTAAATAAGGCTTGATAGATCTTCTCATAGTCACAAGATATTAATGGAATTGATATATCGTAATCTCTAATAAATTCTATTTTGGAGTATTCTGAGCTCAGCGTGCTACGAATCTTTTCAAGAATTTCATGGATATTATTTTTTTCAAATTTGGGTATCTTATGGGGGCTCAACAAGCTATCCATTAATTTTTGTAAACGTCCACTTTCAGATACGATGATTTGAATATATTCAGATAAATCCTCATTAACTTCATCAGCTAAAAGTTGAGCTGATCCTTTGATACCACCAAGGGGGTTTCTGATTTCATGTGCAAGATTCCTTAGGAGCTCAGAATTAGCTTTTTGTTGCAACATCATTCTTTCTTCTTTCGCTACTTGCAGAACCTGATCCATTTGAATAAATTCTAAGATAAACTCATAATCATCATCATCATATGGCGTTACTGTAAAAGTCACTGTTTTAATAGTATCTTTTATTTTAATTTGACACTCGTGTTCTTTATAGGTGGAGGATCTTTGTATGGATTTATCAATTCGGTATTTTAAATAATCAATGTCCTCGAAAATTAAGGAAATTTTCTTATCCTTAACTTTTTTCAAAGAAATCTGAAAAAGAATTTCTGCACTCGGGTTTAGATATTTAATATTAAGATCTTTATCAAGCAGCACAACGGAAGTTGCCAACTGCTCTAATTCGTTATTTTCTTTTTCTTTAATTGGAGGCGACATTTAAATTACAATTCGGGGTGAAAAAAGTCACCCCGAAAATAAAAAACATTACACTGAATAATACAAATCAAACTCTACCGGATGAGGTGTCATTCTCAGTGTGGTTACTTCATTCATTTTTAAGTCAATAAAGCTGTCAATGAAGTCGTCAGAAAACACTCCACCTTGAGTTAGGAATGCACGATCTTCGTTTAATGCTTCAAGAGCTTCTTCAAGAGATCTGGCAACAGTTGGGATAGCTGCATCTTCTTCCGGAGGAAGGTGATACAAATCTTTTGTTGCTGCTTCACCTGGATGAATTTTATTTTGAATACCATCTAAACCAGCCATTAAAAGTGCACTAAAAGCAAGGTATGGATTCGCTGTAGGATCAGGGAATCTGGTTTCAATTCGTCTGGCTTTATCACTTGAAACGAATGGAACTCGGATTGATGCTGAACGATTTTTTGCTGAGTAAGCTAGTTTAATCGGCGCTTCAAATCCAGGTACTAGCCTTTTATAAGAGTTTGTAGATGGATTAGTAATTGCATTTAGCGCTCTTGCGTGTTTAATGATACCGCCAATATAGAACAAAGCTATTTCACTTAAGCCAGCATACTCATCACCAGCAAATGTGTTTTTACCATCTTTCCAGATTGATTGGTGAACATGCATTCCAGAACCATTATCTCCCAACACTGGCTTAGGCATAAAAGTTGCTGTTTTCCCAAAGTTGTTAGCTGTGTTATGAACCACATATTTAAGAATTTGTGTCCAATCCGCTCTTTTTGTTAATGTCGAAAACTGTGTTCCAATTTCACATTGTCCAGAACCGCCAACCTCATGATGATGAACCTCAGTAGGAACACCGAGTTGTTCAAGAGTCATACACATGGCTGATCTGAGATCTTGCAGAGAATCAACTGGAGGAACAGGAAAATAACCACCTTTGACTGCTGGGCGGTGACCAACATTACCACCTTCATGATTGTTTTCGGAATCCCAAGTGGCTTCCTCTGTGTAAATTTTTACATGAGAGCCACTCATGTCAGTTTTCCAGGTGATTGAATCAAACACAAAGAACTCGGGCTCAGGACCAAAATATGCAGTATCACCAACACCGGTTGATTTTAAATAAGCTTCAGCTTTTAAAGCAATACTTCTTGGATCTCGGTCATAAGGTTTACCATCTGTTGGGTCAACAATATTGCAGGTGAGTGTAAGTGTTGTTTCTTCAAAAAATGGATCAATCTTAGCTGTGTCTGGATCTGGCATAAGCAACATGTCTGATGCATTAATACCTTTCCAGCCCGCAATAGATGAGCCATCAAAAGCATGACCCTCTTTAAACTTATCTTCATCAAAAGCGGATACAGGAACAGACACATGCTGTTCTTTTCCTTTTGTGTCGGTAAATCTAAAATCAACAAATTTTACATTGTTGTCCTTTACCATTTTCATTACATCTGAAACTGCCATAGTAAAATTTCCTCTCATGTTTAATTATTTACTTTTTATTAATGCAACATCTATGCCAAAATAAAATAGTTGTAATATATTAGTTGAACATTAACAAATTAATACTAATGTAATTAAAAAAGTTATTTTTTTGATCAACTTTATAACAAATTTACTAAAAAATGCACTATATTAGTGCAAAAATAGGGAAAAATGAAAAAATTTGCTGTTATAGGTAATCCAATAAAACATTCATTATCACCACAAATTCATTCAGAATTTGCTCAACAATGTTCAATCGATTTGACTTATGAAAAAATTTTGGCTGATGATGAAATAACTTTTATATCAACAATTCAAAACCTAATTAATCAAGGTTATTCAGGTGTGAATGTCACCCTCCCTTTTAAAGGATGCGCTGCTAAAATTTCAACAACAAAAACTTCAGAAGTCGATTTTACTGGGTCTGCAAATACACTTTCATTTGATCATAATGCCATTGCAGCTCATACAACTGATGGAATTGGTTTGGTGAATGATCTGGTAGAGAAAATAGGGTCTTTTTCAAATTCTTCCCTATTGTTATTAGGTGCAGGCGGCGCTGCTAATGCGGTCATTTCATCTATATTAAGTGAAAATATTTCACATCTTTATTTGTGGAATAGGACCATACAGAAATCAATTGATATGACTAATCATTGGCATAAAAATTATAAAAATATTTCAGTGATGGAAAATGTTGATTTAAAAAAAATTGATATAGTCATTAATGCCACAGCTGCAGGAATAGATAATACTGCCCCATCCCCAATATGTTTGCATGATAGTCATAGTGCTGTTATTTGCTATGACATGATGTATGGTAGACAGACTCCTTTTTTAAAAAGTGCAAGCGATAATAACTTAACTTTTTTTGATGGATTGGGCATGCTGGTCAAGCAAGCCGCAGCCAGTTTTGAAATTTGGCATGAGCAAAAAGTTGAATCCAAAAGTATTGAGGAATCTCTAAGATCAACCCTAATTTAAAAAAAGTATTCTTTTTAATTTTAATAGTAACAATTGGATACATAGTTTTTCTGACTCCAAAAATTATTGACATTTACAAGTTCAAATCTATTAACCCAAAAACAACTTCGATGATGAATTATCAATTGGGCATTGATGATGCAAAAAATATCACAATTGATTGGGTAGCTTATGAGATGATCAGTAACTCAATGAAAAGAGCGGTCGTTGCTGCTGAAGACGATCGTTTTATGCAACACTCAGGCATTGATCTTAAGTCAATTAAGGACGCGTATATTGATAATCTCTATCAAAAAAATAAACGAGGTGGGTCAACAATTTCTCAACAACTAGTCAAAAATTTATTTCTCAGCCCATCAAAAAATATATTTAGAAAGATTAATGAAGCAGCTCTAGTTATATTTTTAGAAATGTTTTTAAGTAAAAAAAGAATATTAGAACTCTATCTGAATATCGCAGAATGGGGGGATGGACTCTATGGGATTAAAAATGCATCACAATTCTATTTTATGGTTGACCCAAACTATTTAAGCTCATATCAATCGGCAAAACTTGCATCCATGTTAACTAACCCAAGAAAGTATCAGAAAGATATACATTCAGAATTTTTGACAAAAAAAACAAACCAAATTTTTAAAAGAATGGATTATTCAAGCATTCCTTCAAATTAATTTTTTTAAATATTGCCCTGTATAACTTTTAGTAACATTAGCTAATTCTCTTGGGCTACCGCAAGCAATTACTTCACCTCCGCCAGAACCACCCTCAGGACCTAAATCAATAATCCAGTCAGCTGTTTTGATGACATCCAAATTGTGCTCAATAACAACGATCGTATTTCCATTATCTCGAAGCTTATGCAGAACATTTAATAGCAATTGTATATCTGCAAAATGAAGACCCGTAGTTGGTTCATCAAGGATGTACATCGTTTTCCCCGTATCTCTCTTAGATAACTCTAGCGCTAATTTAACTCTTTGTGCTTCTCCACCAGATAAAGTGGTTGCATTTTGACCGAGGGTAATATATCCAAGACCTACATCCAAAAGGGTATGTAATTTTTTTGCCACAACAGGAATCGATTCAAAAAATTGATAGGCATCCTCAACGGTCATGGATAAAATTTCATGAATATTTTTACCTTTATATTTTATTTCTAAAGTTTCCCGATTATATCGACGCCCCTGGCAAATATCACATGTAACATATACATCTGGTAGAAAGTGCATTTCAACCTTTAAAACTCCATCGCCCTCACATGCTTCACACCTTCCGCCTTTCACATTAAATGAAAATCTTCCAGGGCCGTATCCTCTTGATTTACTTTCAGGTAGCTTAGAAAATAAATCTCTAATAGGAGTAAATAAGCCTGTGTAAGTGGCAGGATTAGAACGTGGTGTTCTTCCAATCGGACTTTGGTTTACATCGATGACTTTATCAAATAAATTCACTCCGAAAATTTCATCATATGGGGCCGTTTCATGATTGTTTCGGTTTAATTGATTTGATAAGGATAAATACAGGGTGTCGTTAATTAGAGTGGACTTACCACTGCCAGACACACCTGTAACACAAGTAAATAGACCAACAGGAATATCTACATCAATATTCTTTAGATTATTTCCCTTAGCCCCTTTGATCCTAATAAAGTTATTGGTGGTTTTTGGAAGATTCTTAATTTCAATTTTTTTATTTTTTGATAAGTATTGGGCGGTCAGTGAATTTGTATTTTTTAAAATTTCTTGTGGTGAGCCGTAAGCAATGATTTCACCACCATGTACACCAGCACCAGGACCAATATCAATAACATAGTCAGCACTTAAGATTGCATCTTCATCATGTTCAACCACAATAACTGTATTCCCAAGGTCTCGAAGGTTTTTTAATGTTTCTAGTAACCTGTCATTGTCTCTCTGATGCAAACCAATTGAAGGTTCATCTAAGACATACATAACACCCGTTAAGCCACTACCAATTTGAGAGGCTAATCTAATCCTTTGAGCCTCTCCCCCAGACAGAGTATCAGCTGTCCTAGATAGGCTTAGATAGTTCAGTCCAACATTATTAAGAAAAAAGACTCTACTTTTTATTTCATTGATTATTTTTTCCGCAATATGTTTTTTTGATCCAGTTAAATTTAGATTCTCAAAATACTGATGACATTCTTTTAGCGACATATCGCAGATGGTATAGATATCTAAGCCCTCTATTAATACACTCAGTGATGATTCTTTTAATCTCTTACCTTGGCAATCAGGACATTCTTTATGACTAAGGAATTTTGCTAATTCATCTCGAACCAAATGAGAATCTGATTC
>Ga0255766_10003670_pt1 | contig 13251 bp, 11 predicted proteins | sample 071ome_23_FD_179966 | JGI IMG/M metagenome (GOLD analysis project Ga0255766, IMG submission 179966) | Coastal salt marsh microbial communities from the Groves Creek Marsh, Skidaway Island, Georgia - 071403BT metaG (version 2) | ecosystem: Environmental > Aquatic > Marine > Intertidal zone >... | reverse complement strand
TATCACTCATTATATATTTATAATTAGAATCTTTATTTCAGTTTAGGAGATAATTGCTTGTTATTTTCAGAACAAAATATTTTCCTATATTATAATAACAATAATGTCTACTGTATTAGGAGGACCATATAATGGATATTCTGGAAAACAAAGTGTTACTTCAAAAAGAGATAGTGAAAGTGCTATGACTAAAAAAATTGTTCGATCATCATGGAATACTCCCTATGCCACTGGGGAAGTTGAGGGTCAAAAAAGAGTTACTACTCCATTTCGTGCTGTCAATAATTTAGGTGATTTCTTGGGAAGACAAAATTACTCTTGTGGAGGACCAAAACAAATGACCTTCACTTGTGATTCTACTAATGTTCCTGCTTCATCTACCAATACCAAATTTGTTTCTGATTCTTCTGACTATATTCGTTTCAAAAAACACCAAGCAGTTAACAGAAACTATAATGATAATAAACTATAAGTCAATGATGTAATTTGCCTACATTTATGTCTATGAATATGTATATATAGACATAAGTATGTACAAAATGAAATTTAGCATTCAAAATATTAATAATGGCATTCTTACTGCTGATAAGGCTATGCCATTGAAAGATAGTACAAGTAATAATGATAGTAGTTTCCAAGTTGAACGCAAAGAATTTATTCAACGCATTCCTCAAGTCATACCTAAAGAAAATAAATGGATGGGCGAATCAAGAGACGCATCCGATGTTGCCAGAAGAAGACGTCTTGGTGCTGTTGGAAAGGGCACTATTAACACGAATAATAACCAATTAGCATTCACTACACCGAATGATGTCAATTTTAGAAATAGTGCTATTCGTCGTGTACGTTCCGGCGGTGCTGTTGCTCCACCCAAAAAAGGAGCATATTAATCGCATCATAGTATATAATATGTTTGCGATTTTTACAAAATATATTCAAAAAATTTACAATGCGTTACGACGAACACGCCCTGGTTATATTCCCAAAAATAAAATTTAACCATTTCTTATAGTTTTTTTCCTTACATAAACTATAAGAAAACTAATGTATAATTATTTAGCTGAATTCTTTGGAACTGTATTCTTCGTTTATGTTATTTTAGCTACTGGTAATCCTATTGCTATTGGTGCTGCATTAGCACTCGCTATTGTTATGATTGGACCTATTTCAGGAGGACATTTTAATCCTGCTGTTACCATTATGATGGCAGCTGCTGATAAATTCCCTACTAATGAAATAGTCTCTTATACCCTAGCACAGATTTTTGGTGGTTTAGTTGCTCTTGAGATTTATAAACGTTACAAATTGTAAATCAACTAAACAATATTATTTTATCCGACTTTTCATCATCACCTTTATCTACTATTTTTGGTCTTGTCATTATTCTTATACCACAATGCATTATACAAATCACTAATAGTAGTATAATTGATAATACCATAACTATCCCTATTACTAATAAGAAGTTTTCCATATTTGTATATTGTTAGAAAATATGAAAAATAAATCCCTTCTATTTACCTTCAATGAAAATTGAAAACTTTTTTCACATACTATTACAAGCAACTACAGACATCATCAAGATGGATTTCAATAATTTCAAAACCGTTCAAAATAAATGTCCTACGGACATGAGAAGATATATCGGTAAGTTCTTTGATAAAGAAAAAATAAATACTACATTCAGTCGTTTAAATTCTGATTCATTTTTAGAATATCATCTTAAAGAATTACCTCAACCCACACTCATCCAGCTCTTTGTTAAGGCTCTTTACAATAAGTTGTATTATTTTGATGAGAAAAGAATTCGTTTTGGAATAGGTCACTCTGGTAAAGATTCAAAGCATTTATTTAATTATTGTGAATTCCCTTCTCCCTTACAACAATTTATTAAGATAAACCTTGATTCCATTTACTATGGTTACTCTATATCAGGATTTACACATCATAGCCATTACACAGCACCGTTACCACAATATGTATTTAAAACATACAAGTATCAAGAGTTCACAATGCAATATGTTCCTATAGAAGGACACGAAAATCTAACAGATAATATCCCGATTAATCAATTCACAAAATTAATTCGTCTGTTTAGTCGTCTTGGAATTCAAGACAACTATCGCTCTAACTATTATGCAAAATACAATTTAACAAAAGAAAAGAGAAACAAAATTGACAAAATATTATACGATTTTACAGTTCTTTTACAATTTCTTGGTAACAAATATCGTAAAATAAATCGCGAAAATAAAGAGAAAACCCAGAAGGACAAGCTGGAAGCTAAAGAGAAAGCCAAGAAGGACAAGCTGGAAGCTAAAGAGAAAGCCAAGAAGGAGAAGCTGGAAGCTAAAGAGAAAGCCCAGAAGGACAAGTTAGAAGCCAAAGAGAAAGCCAAGAAAGACAAATTGGAAGCCAAAGAGAAAGCCAAGAAGGACAAATTGGAAGCCAAAGAGAAAGCCAAGAAAGACAAATTGGAAGCCAAAGAGAAAGCCAAGAAAGACAAATTGGAAGCCAAAGAGAAAGCCAAGAAAGACAAATTGGAAGCCAAAGAGAAAGCCAAGAAAGACAAGTTGTAAGATACCTAACTAAACGAAAAATACCAAATTCAAACCTTGGTATTTTTTAACGAGATTTCTGTATCATTCTATAGAATACGAATAAACCTATTATAGATAAAGCACCTATAAATAGCATATTTATATCTTGTTTAAATATTTCATTTACATCAATGCTTTCATCGTCACTTTCTTCTTCTTCGGTTTTCTTCTTTCCTTTTTCATTTTTTTCATCTACCAACACATTATACTTATTATAGTAATCAACATCTGACGTAATTACAGTTGGAAAAGTTACCTTAGATACGGATTTAAATGAATTATACTCTTTTGGTGTGAAAGCTTCTGGGTGTATTAATTTCAATTGTTTACCTAAAGGAAGTTCTTTGTTTTTGTTCTCTTTATTTGGAATATTATCAATTACTTGTGACATTATTTATATAATATGTAATTAAATTATTCACATAAAGACAATTTATTATTCATACTATATTCCAACTAACATGTGTGGTATTTTTACTTTATTAAATAATCATAATTTTATCAAAGTAAGTGATATCCAAGACAATTTCAACAAAGGTAAGGGAAGAGGTCCCGAATTTTCTAGTTTAACACAAGAATTCCTCAATACACACGTCGGATTTCATAGACTTGCTATTAATGGTATTGACGAACAATCTCATCAACCGATTCATATCCAAAATACGGTTCTTATTTGTAATGGGGAAATCTATAATTATAAAGAATTATTTAAAATTATGAATATTACACCCGAAACCAACTCTGATTGTGAAGTCATTTCCCATTTATATATTCGTTATGGTATCGAACAAACTCTTAGTTTACTTGACGGTGTCTTTTCATTTATCTTAATTGACAAGAATTTTTCTAATGATTCTAAAATATTTATTGCTCGTGACCCTTATGGCGTTAGACCATTATATATTATGAAACCGACTAACGATATTAAATTTTCAAAATATCATATATATGGTTTCGCTAGTGAATTAAAATCTCTTTTTCAATTGCATAAAAATCTTAATATTGAGAATGATATTAAGCGCACACAAAATAAAAGCAAATCTATCAAATACTCTAACTATACCATTAAACAATTTCAGCCCGGACTTTGTATGTCTTTTACTATGCCATCTAATAATGAAAGTTATTGGAAAGATAGGAAGAGTATTCAATATCATTCACACGGATTTTATAGTAATCTATTAAACGATAATTATACCATTCCTAAAATTTTAAAGTATATACGAACTTATTTAATTAATGCAGTCAATAAAAGATGTATAACCACTGATAGACCTGTCGCTTGTTTGTTATCTGGAGGATTAGACAGTAGTATTATTACTGCTCTTGTTAATGAATATTGTATTCAGAATTCAATGCCTACACTTGAAACCTACAGTATTGGTCTTGAGGGTGCTGAAGATTTACAATACGCACGTAAGGTTGCCGACCATTTGGGAACGAAACACACTGAAATTATCTTATCAGAAAGCCAGTTTTTGAACGCTATTCCCGAAGTTATTCAAGGCATTGAAAGCTTTGATACCACCACGATTAGAGCTAGTATTGGTAATTGGCTTATTGGAAAATACATTTCTGAAAATAGCCAAGCTAAAGTTATTTTCAATGGTGATGGCTCTGATGAACTCATGGGTGGGTATTTATATATGGGAAAAGCCAATGATGAATTTGAATTCGATCGTGAGTGTCGACGATTATTAAAATATATACATACATTTGATGTTTTACGTTCAGATAAATGCATTTCTTCACACGGATTAGAACCTAGAACTCCCTTCTTGGATAGGTCTTGGGTTAATTATTATCTTTCTATACCTACTAATATTCGTTTTCATACTTTAAATAATAAACCGGAAAAATATCTGCTACGCACTGCTTTCTCTGAAGAAGAATTCAAAAATACTAATGATTTACCATTACTTCCCAAAGAGGTATTATGGAGAAGAAAAGAAGCTTTCAGTGATGGCGTTTCCAAACAAACTCGTTCCTTATATGAAATTATACAAGATTATGTCGATACACAAATTAGTGATAGCAATGAACGTGTTTTTAACCATTTACATCCCCAAACCAAAGAACAACTTTACTATAGAATCATTTTTGAAAAACATTATCCCGGTGTTTCGCATATTTTACCTTACTTTTGGATGCCAAAATATGTAGATGCTACTGATTCCAGCGCACGTAGTCTTAGTATTTACAAATAAACAGTATAAAGATTCGTATATTTTTACGCTAAAAGGTGTAAAATTGATTATTTATATCCTATTATAACGTATAGAAAATCTATGGATAATAACACAACTAAACAAAATAAAGGTCTAACGCGCAACATTATTGATAAATTTTATACAAAAAATGATGCTGTTGAATTATGTATGAATTATTTTACACAACACATTACAATAAATACCGATAATGACTTAATTATTGAACCTAGTGCTGGAAATGGCTCTTTTATTAATGCAATCAAAACTATTTCTAAAAATTACAAATTCTACGATCTAGAACCTGAAAATGACGAAATTACAAAACTAGACTACTTATTATTCAACAGTGACACTGTCAAAGGTAAATATAATAAAATTCATACCATTGGGAACCCACCGTTTGGTCGTCAGTCGTCATTAGCAATTAAATTTATTAAAATATCTTGTCAGTTCAGTGATAGTATTTCATTTATTTTACCCAAAAGTTTTAAAAAAGATAGTTTAAAAAAGGCTTTTCCATTAAATTTTCATCTATTGTTTGAATTTGATTTACCCGATAAATCATTCTTAGTTGATGGTATAGAACACGATGTCCCTTGTGTATTTCAAATTTGGGAAAAAAAAACAACTAATAGAGTTGTAAATGAAAAATTAGAACCAGTTAATTTTATATTTGTTAAAAAAACAGAAAATCCAGATATTTCATTTCGTCGTGTTGGTGTGAATGCAGGAACAATAGATAGAAAAATTGATGAAAAAAGTATCCAATCACATTATTTTATCAAATTTACTAATAATGAACCTATACCCGATCTTTATGAAAAAATACAAAATATACAATATCCTTGCAAGAATAATACAGTTGGACCTAGATCTATAAGCAAACAAGAATTAATTTTTGAATTCAATCGGATATTCAAATAATACATTACGATCACGAATATTTACAGCGCATTTTGGATATTTTTCTATTAATTTTTCTCCTGCAATAAACCTTACAGTTAATTTTGGAAATTCAACAATATCACAAATTATGTAAATCAACTTTTTCGCCTTTTCATGAGATTTTTCTTTATCAAAACTTCTGCCAGCACCTATCTGGTTTGAAGGCATAAATTTTAATCCATTTTTTGTAAAATTTTTTACATCATATTGATTGTTTTCGTTATCAATATGATCGTGGTCTTTATTACCTGTAACGTGAATTAACGGAAACATCTTTGTTAACCATTTTTCTATTAGGGGAGCACAATGTCTCCCATCACGAAATAACATATATAAGTCTTCTTCTGGAATACAATCAAAGTGTATTTGTCCTACAAGATCAAAGTAATAGTTTTTATCTAGTTCAATCTCCTGCATTATATGTTCGTATCTATTCTTCAAAGATTATGTATTCAATTTTGTTATTTTACTGCCTCTTCACCTTTATCTATGGTTACTTGTTTCATTATATTTTTCATTATCTTATCTTCAAATGATTTTGTTTCTTCTTTTCCGCAACCTCCTAAGGCTGCCTGTGAATATTTCAGAAATTTGTCACAATTTGCTGACCCTAACACATCCACTTCCGGTGTTTCGCTATACCATATTGGACGCATTCTGTCATTCTTGTATGCAACACCCTTTACTGCCTTACGTAACTGTTCTTTATTCGCATCTTTCTCCCACTTTTCAGCATCTTTTATGTAAAGAGTTTCACGTTTTAAATCCGTACAATGAATTGGTCTGTTATATAAATCCATATCGTTTATTCTTTCTATCATTACTCTAGATAACCCATCTACAAATCCTAATTCTCCTGTTTGAATGAAATCATCCATTGTTATTTCCAATGACTTTACAAAGTCAGTTAGGGACATCGCATCTTTACACTTTTCATTCAAAAATACATTGAGATTAAACTTGTTATTACTGTTTATAGTATTGTTATTATTGTTACCTATTTGTTTCGATATTTCTACAATACTACTTGTTAATTCATCATTCTTTTTAACTAATTCTAATATTGTATTAGTTAATAGTTCATAACGGTCATTATCTTGTTTTTCTATTCTAATATTTTCGTTTTCATTATTAATACCTTTACACTTTGTCTTATGTTTGCATAAGCTAGAACTATGTTTATATTCTTTACCACAATCACATATATATACTTTCGGCACTTGTTGCTCTTTTCCATTAGTATTTGTTAGTATTTTATGTTTTGCAGTAGTCAAATGCCTGTTGTAATTACTATATTTACTGCACGTAAAGTTACACGGTTCACATATATATTTTGAGGCACGTTCGGCACCTTTTTTATTAGCCATAATTAGTATATATAGACTAATAGAAAAAATGCCTAAATACTTTTTTGCGTAATATATTTAATTTTCTATGCAAACAAACAAAATCAATAAAATACCTAATTTAATGCATTATGCAAATAACACCCATTTTTGAAAAGTGTTTTTAGAAAACTATTTTGACAAAAACGAAATTGGACATTTTTAAAATGTCCATTTTCAAAATCTTCACTGAACTTTTATTTTTACTTTTTTAGCGTAAAATATGTAATTAGTGGTTCTCTTTATCAATAGTTACTTGTTTCATTATATTTTTCATTATTTTATCTTCAAATGATTTTGTTTCTTCTTTTCCACAACCTCCCAAGGCTGCCTGTGAATATTTCAGAAATTTGTCACAATTTGCCGACCCTAACACATCCACTTCCGGTGTTTCGCTATACCATATTGGACGCATTCTATCATTCTTGTATGCAACACCCTTGACTGCCTTACGTAATTGTTCTTTATTCGCATCCTTTTCCCACTTTTCTGCATCTTTTATGTAAAGAGTTTCACGTTTTAAATCCGTACAGTGTATTGGTCTGTTATATAAATCCATATCGTTTATTCTTTCAATCATTACTCTAGATAATCCATCTACAAATCCTAATTCTCCTGTTTGAATGAAATCATCCATTGTTATTTCTAATGATTTTACAAAGTCAGTTAGGGACATCGCATCTTTACACTTTTCATTGAGGAACACATTGAGATTAAACTTGTTATTACTGTTTATAGTGTTGTTATTATTGTTACCTATATTTCCAGCCATTTCCATCATTTTTTGATTTTGTTCGGTTATAATATTTCGAAGTTCCGAAGTTTCTTTTGCCATTAATTTTTGAAATTCACTATTTTGCTTTAGAAGCTCTAGTATTAACAGATCTTTATTATCAGTATCATCATCTTGATTTGTTTGATAATTGCTATTATTTTGAGTTGTTGATGATAATTCTGTATCTTGTTCGATTATATTGCTATCTATATAGTTACATTTCTTTTTATGTCTCCATAATCCGGTTCTTTCTTTATATATTTTTCCACAATCACATATGTAATGGTTTGGCATTTTTTGTTCGTATTTTTGTTGATTTATTGTTGATTTATGTTTTGCAGTTAATAAATGTTGTTTATAATTACTATTTTTAGAGCATATAAAGTTACATTCGATACATTTAAATTTTTCGGCATTTTTAGGCATTTTTCTTGTTGACATACGTTGATATATGTTGATATATTTATCAACATAAAAAATGCCTAAATACTTTTTCGCGTAATATATTAATTTTTTCTATGCAAACAAACAACATAAAGAAAATACCCAAATTAATGCATTATGCAATAAATCCTCATTTTTGAAAAGTGTTTTATAAAAACTATTTTGACAAAAACGAAATTGGACATTTTTAAAATGTCCATTTTCAAAATCTTCACTGAACTTTTATTTTTACTTTTTCAGCGTAAAAATATTTATTGATATGTAATAATAAATATTTGGCATTTTTTTGTTTCATTTTGTTTCATTATATATTTATACGTGTTAATATGTGTAATATAATCATATAATATGTTACTGTTAAGGTTATGTTTTATACAATATATTTTTTGGCATTTTTTGTTTCATTTTGTTTCATATTGTTTCATTTTTGGCATTTTTTTGAAACAGCGTAAAAATCACAAAATGTCTTATACTCGTATTTTCAATGGTTCAGTAATCAACTGTCCGTTAATATCAGTAATATAACTTTCTTTTGCGTGTTTATCTTGGCGTTCGCCAATAACAAGATAACTAACTAATGCGGTAGAACCCGGATTTTGACATTCTATTTTCAATATATTATCAGTTACTTTTCCACGAACATTGTCCCAATCATCTTCATTTGTAGTGAATACTCTTATTTTACGGTTCAATGCTACGAAAGTTCCTTCTGTCATATTGAATTGTGTATCAAGATTGATTTCAGCAGTGCCATTTATTAATCGTATATCATCACTATAAATATTATCCATACGGGGACCTTCGATAAAACTATGGACTAAGTGATGTGTATTTTGTTTTTCAGGTAACGGATGGTCTATTTTGAAAGTGCCTGAACCTTTTGATAAAGTGCCAATAACATTCAAATTACCAATTTGAACTACATTATATAGGTCTTCTGTTAACGAATACATCCGAAAGTGACCTGAGTTACTGCCATTTTCATCATTATTCGGTGCTCCAATAGCGACAACGGTTCCATCACTTGATAATGATACAGAAGTCCCTGAACGGTCATCAGATGCTTCACCATCAATATCACCACATATTTGACTCCACTCGCCGCTGGTATATTTATAAATGCGAACGTGACCTGATTGGTTGCCATTTTCATCATTATTGGGACCTCCAATCGCGACAGTGTATCCATCATCCGATAATGATACTGAAGTTCCAGAACGGTCGCCACTCACTTCACCATCAATATCATTACCTAATTTACTCCACCCGCCGCTGGTATATTTATAAATGCGAACGTGACCTGATTGGCTTCCTGCGATGCCACTATTTATATTGGCTCCAATCGCGACAATGGTTCCGTCACCTGATAATGATACCGAATATCCAGACCAATTATAAGAAGATTCACCGACAATATCTGCTCCTAGTTTACTCCAAGCACTGTTAGTATATTGATAAACACGAACATAACCTGATTGGGTTCCGTAATATGGGGCTCCAATTGCGACAATGGTTCCGTCACTTGATAATGATACAGAGTACCCAAAGCGGTCACTAATTGCTTCACCATCAATATCATTACCTAATTTACTCCAAGCACTGTTGGTATACTGATAAACACGAACGTAACCTATGTAGGTTCCATTACTGTCATTATATGGGACTCCAATTGCGACAATGGACCCATTACTTGATAATGATACAGAGTGTCCGAAGAGGTCGTAATTTATTTCACCGACAATAACTGCTCCTAATTGACTCCAATTACCATTGGTATACTGATAAACACGAACGAGACCTGGACTCGCTGCCGTATCTAAATTGGGGGCTCCAATCGCGACAGTGTATCCATCATTCGATAATGATACCGACCAACCGAAATGTTTACCATACGATGCAATGGGATTATTACCAGCCGGTTCACCTGCTATCTCTGTACCTAATAGACTCCAATTATCGTTGGTATACTGATAAACACGAACGTGTCCTCCGTTGGCACTGTTACTGTCATTATATGGACCTCCAATTGCGACAATGGACCCATTACTTGATAATGATACAGAGGACCCCGACCCGGCATAGTCGTTAGCAATTTCACCATCAATATCTTGACCCAATTTATAAGCTACTTTACGTATCATATTACTAACGACTGGAGCAGTATTTAAGTATCCATCAACAAATAATCCAGAATTAAAACTAACATCCCCTCCAACAGATAACCCAGCATTCAGAGATAAATTGCTATCTGGGTCAACCCCACCCCCCCCCCCACCATCACGATTAACTAGAGCATCGGTAACAAAAGCAGTAGTAGCCAATTGGGTAGTACTGGTTCCACTGGTAGCGGTAGGTGCGGTAGGAATTTCATCGAAAGTAACCTCGCCCTTAACACCAAGATTATTATTTACAATCAATTTATCATTGATATTTAAACCATTTTGAATATTAATTGTTCCTCCCATACCACTGTGAGAACCGCATACATAATACAGGGTATCAGGTGCATCATCGGGAATTATAAATTCAATAGTCCCTGAAGTAGCACCATTATTAGTAACTCCATTATTGTATACATTCGAACTGTTATAACTTCCAGACGTAGTTTGAATATAGAAAGGATGCGAAAATGGAGAAGAAATAGAACTATCATTTACATCAAAAACGTATTTTAATCCTCGATATAAAAGTAATGTATCTTGTGTAACACCATCTATTGAATATACTCCACCTCCAACAGTAATTACAAAGGTTTTATGTGTGGTATCGGAATTATTTTTTAAAGCAGAAACGTTTATGGATTTATCTGGAATAAATAACCCACCATTTAATGAAAGATCACCATTAACGAATAATTTAGAATTGAAACTAACATCGCCACCAACTGATAACCCACCATTAAAGGAAGCATCACTGGAAATACGAAGATCACCATTTAAAGAAAGATCTTCAGTAACAATTAAGGTATAATCATTGACAGTGGTATTGATAATAGAGGTATTTTGTTGTTGTCTTACTTCCAAGTTGCCTTTGATTAGTAAATCACCACTAATATTAACATTAGAATTCATAGAAACCTCACTATCAATTTGTAATGATCTTGTCTCATTATATAAAGAATAAACACGAACAATACCGGCGTTATCGTTAGTATTAGGACTATCGTGACCTTTCATAGTAATAGCAGCAGTCTTACCATTTCCTGATAATGATACCGCCCATCCTGCATAGTCATTTCCAACTTCGCCATTAAAATCACTTCCTAATTGAGTCCAATAACTATTTCCTACAACTGGTTCAGTAGATGTATTTTCTGTAATTATTAATGGTTTGGTTTGAGTTGTTGTGTTTTGTATTGTAGATGAGTAATGATATGTATTATTGACACTATCACTTTGAGTAAATACTTTATATTTAAAAACACGTGCGTGACCGTGCATAGTATTAGTACTATTATCCGCATCATTCGCAAAACCACTACAAATAAGAGTAAGACCATCACTTGATAAGCTTACCGCTTTTCCGAATTCATCGCCTGTCGCTTCGCCGTTAATAGTACTACCTAATTGACTCCACACATTAGGGCTAGTATATTGATAAATCTTTGTATAATTACCACCTCCACATCCAATAGCAAGAATAGTACCATCACTTGATAATGATAATGAATAACCAATACGATCGTTTGCCGCTTCGCCATTAATATCAGTGCCTAATTGCGTCCAATAACTATTACCTACAACTGGAGGAGTAGATGTGCTAGTAGTTATTATTAATGGTTTGGTTTGATATGCGTTTTGTATTGTAGATGAGTAATAATATGTATTATTTTCACTATCACTTTGAGTAAATTCTTTATACTTAAAAACACGTACGTGACCGTGATTAGTAGTAGTATTATCCGGTTCATTATTGGGACCACCAATAGCAACAATAGTACCGTCACTTGATAATGATACTGAATATCCTAATTGGTCGCTTTGTGTTTCACCATTAATAGTATTACCTAATTGCGTCCAATTATAACTACCATTACCACTATCAGTATATTGATAAATCTGTGCGTGACCGTTCGGAGACAAATAAGAACCAATAGCAACAATAGTACCGTTACTTGATAATGATACCGAGTATCCGAAATATGTCGCTTCGCCGTTAATAGTACTACCCAATTGAGTCCAACTATTACTACTATTAGTATATTGATATACCTGTACGTATCCCTTTATATCGCTACTGGGATAAGAAGAACCAATAGCAAGAATAGTACCATCACTTGATAATGATAGTGAATCTCCGAAATACTCGTTTGACATTTGACCAACAAAATCACTACCTAATTGCGTCCAACCATTACTATCAGTATATTGATATACCTTTACTTGACCGTTATCACGATAACTATTACTATCATGAAATTGAGAACTAATAGCAACAATAGTACCATCGTCTGATAATGATACCGACCAACCAAATTGATCTTGTGGTGCTTCACCAACAATATCATTACCTAATTTTGAGGCATTAGTTAAAACATCAATAGAATATGTAGTATTGAATATATCTTTAACATACAAATTGGATTTCAAAGTAGTAGCCCCATCAATAGTAAAATCGGCATTATGTGTATAATCCTCATCAGAGGCTAATAGTCCAGTGACTCCTTGTGCTCCAGTGGCACCTTGTGCTCCAGTGGCACCTTGTGCTCCAGTGGCACCTTGTGCTCCGGTTGCTCCTTGTGCTCCAGTAGCTCCTTGTGCTCCGGTTGCACCTTGTGCTCCTTGTGCACCAGTAGCTCCTTGTGCTCCGGTTGCTCCTTGTGCTCCAGTTGCACCTTGTGCTCCAGTGGCTCCTTGTGCTCCAGTGACACTGGCACCTTGTGCTCCGGTTGC
>Ga0255766_10003661_pt1 | contig 13267 bp, 8 predicted proteins | sample 071ome_23_FD_179966 | JGI IMG/M metagenome (GOLD analysis project Ga0255766, IMG submission 179966) | Coastal salt marsh microbial communities from the Groves Creek Marsh, Skidaway Island, Georgia - 071403BT metaG (version 2) | ecosystem: Environmental > Aquatic > Marine > Intertidal zone > Salt... | reverse complement strand
GAAGTGCACGTATGCCAACGGGGACGTTTATGAAGGCGAGTGGAAGAACGACCACCGGTGGGGATGGGGCAAGCAAGAGTGGCGATCGACCACCGGCGATATCTACGAAGGCGAATGGTTCGACGATATCCCCGAAGGTGAAGGGGTAATGGTGCACATGAAAGATGGTAAAGAAGAAGCAACGTTTCAGGGTTCATTTTTGAATGGTTTCAGAAAACACGGGACGTATTCGACCAAAGATGGAACGGTGGAGTACACCGGATCGTTCGTCGAAGGGGATTTGCGACACGGGAAGGGGATTTTCTTCGCGCGCGGGCATTACAAATACGACGGCGATTGGAAGTTGGATAAACGAGACGGGAAAGGTACGTGTAGTTACGACAACGGTGTTGGAGAGTACGAAGGGGGATGGAAGGACGACATGCGACACGGGAAAGGTATCATGTCTGTCCCCAACGAGTACGAATACGAGGGCGCGTGGAAGGAAGATCGTGAAGAAGGGAAAGGCACCGCGAAGTATTTGAAAACGAACGAGAAATACGTCGGGACGTTTAAAAATGGTGTTCCGAGTGGCAACGGAAAACGTTTATATGCCGACGGAAGTATCTACGAAGGCGAATTTGCACACGGGGTGAGATCCGGTCGCGGAGCGTTTACGAACAAAGAAGACGGGTCAAAGTATAGAGGCGAATGGAAAGGCGACAAGAAGAACGGCTACGGTGCGTGTCAATTTAAGGACGGTACTGTTTTTAGAGGCGAGTGGAGAGACGACTCGTGGGTGCAATCGACCGCGTGCCCGAAGAAGACGAAAGTCTTTGGCAACGGCATCGTATCGGCCGTAGCAGGAGCCAACGCCACGTTTGGTATCGAGGCGAGGGACGAATTGAACAACAAAAGGTTATCTGGAGGTGATATGTTTCGAGTGTTGTTGACGTTACAAGATGACGATGATGATGAAGATAAGGGTGATAATGAACACGAAGTTGAGAAAGTAGTGGAATACGGCGTGGTCACCGATAATGACGACGGAACGTATTCAATTAGTTATTCGTGCACCGTCGCCGGTAGTTACAAGTGCGATATTACCATCGGCGACGACGAGCACGTTGCGAACTCTCCGTATTTGAATCTTATTGTAGCCCCTGGCCAAGCGGACGCGAGAAAGTGCAAGATTCGCGGCGACGGTTTGAAAACATCGCGATGCTTCGAAGAGGCTTCATTCATCGTCGAGTGCCGAGATTCGAGTGAAAATCTCTGCGCGTCTCCGTTGGAGAATCAAGTGCGGGTTTTCGTGCGCATCACCGACGCAAGCGGAAACGAAATTCAATTAGTCAACCCAGTACGGGTAGAGGATACCGAACGTGGGAGCTATGAAGTTCGATACACGCCGCAAAAATCCGGCTTTTACGTCGTGAACGTTTTCGAGAAGAAAAACGGCTTGAATGCGCCTACAATTTTGCTCGGGAATTCACCGTATTCCATGCGCGTCAAAGATGCCGATCAATTGAACAATGCACCACCGCCAACCAAGACATCGACGACGACGACGACGACGACGACGACGACTAGTCGAGATAAAGAAACAAAAGAAGAAGAAGAAGAAGAAGAAGAGTTTACGAAATTCGGTGCCGGCAACATCGCGCCTCCGCCGCGAGATCTCGCTCGAGACTGGCTCGAAATCGCTAGATCCGATTACATCTCCGTCGATAAGAACGATTTCGGCTTCGACTCCTCTTCGGAGGAGGAAGAAGATGAAGACAAAAAGTTTGCACGCGAGCATCCAGACACGCCGGTCATTACAAACTTGGAAGACGTATATAAGGTGCCAAGATTAAACAAAATGTTGGCGGAAAAACGCGCGAGAGAACAGGCGAAGAAAGTGGAAACGATGAAGAACCGTTTGGAAACGAAAAAAAAGGCGAGGCAACTAAAAATGTTAGCCGAAGGCGAGGAAAATGCGAATGCGACGAATACCACTTCGCTGGGTGGTTTAGACTAAAGAAAAAAAAAGTACATGGTGACCTCCTGCGGTAATGATGTACTTTTAAAACATGACTCTTCCGGTAAATTACATCAATATCAAATACAACAACACCTTTAAACTACGTAATAATTGGCCTGGATTATAATCTAATGTTCTTCCTCTTCTTCTCCTTCTTCTTCGTTGAAGCTCAGAACGCCTACTTCGCTTTTCTTTTTGCTCTTTTTTTTCTCCTTCGAATTCCCGTCGACTCTGTTCTTTCGCTTCGTTCCGCCAATCTCTTTTTTAGCTCCCTCGGACGAAGCCTTTAAAGACGATGCCTTAAACTTAAACAATCCATTTTCCATCGCTTTTCTTTCCTGTTCTTGCGCCTTGTCCATTTTTTCTTTCAAATCATCATTCAAGGGGTCTAATTTGAACGCTCTCGCGTACGCTTTGGCGTGCGTCGTTAAATCATCCAGAGCCAAGCTCACGACAGCCAACCTCACCCATCCTTTCGCCCACTGTCCTCGCGACCGCTCTATGCTCTCTAGCGCGTCCCTCTTCGCCAATTCATATTGCCCTAACTTGACGTACGCCGCCGAGCGATTGGAGTAATAAATGTGCGCGTTATCTTCCTCTGCGCCGCTGCCCGCTTTTCCTTGACTCTGCAACGCGATGCACTTCGTGAACAAATCCACGGCTTGCTCGTACTCTCCATTTTGAAAGCATCTGTTTCCTTTGCCTTTAAGTTCTAAACATCTCTCTTCTATCGATTCTCCCGCATCCCTATCCCCGTTATGAGTACTATTATTATTATTAACATTAGCGTTCTTTCCGCTTCCGAGTCCTCTTCTCCCGACATCTTCCTCGTCTCCAAACCGCAATTCCGCCGCTTCCTCCTCCTTCCTCGCCACGATCGTGTTCCCGACCAACAAATCCGCGTGTTTCTGCAGAAACTTCGGAACGACTCGTTCGTATTTCAAATTCGGTCCTTTCCCTCCGCCGGCGCCTCCGCCTCTAAATCCGTGCGATGATGATGCGTTGAATCCACCACTTCGGTCGTCGTTTCCCGAAGCGGCGTCGAACCCACCGTACTGGTCTTCCAGCTGATGGGTTTTCTTTCCGCCTCTCGCCATCGGAAGAACCCCTCCGTTCGATTTTTTTCGAGACAGAGAGACGCTTTTATGCGTATACGTGCGCGCTAAAAATGGAGAGACTTTTGCAACTGAATTCCCTCATTGTGAGCGCGCGCGATAGACAGAGAGAGATGAAGGACGATAACTCCGACGACGAAAACACCACCACCACGAACAACAACCCGTCGTCCTCGTCGTCGTTCTCCGTCGAAGATTTAGAGTCGGCGTTGTTATCGCTCGACGACGAAACCATCAGTAATCCTAAATACATCGACCGTCCGTCTCCGTTGATGCTCCTCCTCTGCGGCTTACCCGGAAGCGGGAAGACGACGCTGTCGAGGCAACTGGCGCGAACGATGCGCACGAACGGCATCCCGACGGAGGTTTTACGGTTCGACTTGCACGAGAAAAAAGCGTACGAGCGCTCAAAGACGAGTAAGTTTGAACCGGAGAGTTGGAAGAGCGCGAGAGAGGCGTGTTTTCGAGCGCTGAGAGATGTGATGGATGAAGAAGAAGAGGAAGAAGAAGAGAGGAAGCGTCACCGCTGCGTGATTCTGGACGATACGATGCATTATAAATCGATGCGACGAGAGGCGTATCGGTACGCGAGAGAGTTCAGAGCGGCGTTTGTGGTGGTACACGTGGACGTGGACGAGAAAGAGTGCTGGGAGAGGAACAGTAGGAGGGAAGATGGGGACGTGTTGAAGGTGCCGCGAGAGGCGTTTGAGCGGTTGAAGGCGGCGTTCGATGCGCCGGGGAAAGGCGGGTACGACGCGGACGAGGCGTTCGATAAGAATTATTTAGTAGTGAAGCCGCCGCAGAAAGGTAGCAATGTTAGTAGTGGCAATAGCGACGAAAAAGAAATAGAATACGCGGCATTTTGCGAATCGCTCCTCGACGAAATCTACGCGCGATGGCTCGCCGACGAAACGCCTCGACGCAAAGACGAGCTCGATTTACTCAAACTCAAACGCGAACGCTCCGCCACCGACCGCGTCATCACCGCCGCCAACATAGTCCACGACGTCGACGTCCAAACCAGAAAACTCACCTCTGAGTTCATGAGAGAGATGAAATCTTCCTCGACGAGTGCGACGACGACGACGACCACGACGTCTTCGTCTTCGTCTTCTTCGCCTCCCTTTTCGCTCCTCGTCCAACGCGTTCGCGAAGCGCGTCTCCGCGCGCTCAATCTCTGTCGAGAGGAGACTAAATTTGACGCCAGAAAGGACCAAATATTTAAAGAGTCTGGTGATTTAGACGACTGGAAACCCGACGCGACAGTTGAAAAGTACGTCGGGATGTTTCGGGAGATGTTGAGCGACGTTCGTCGCGCGTCTTCGTAGTTTAGTTTGTATATTAGTTTTAGTATTTGTAGTAAAATGTCAACACTCTAGAGTTTAAAATTCGCCACTTTTTGGCCGCTCTCTCTCATCCAAAGAGAGCTCTTGATACACATCCTCCTGGATCACCCGCGTCGTAATCAACGCAGAAGAAACCGAGCAAACAAACCGCGAGGCGGCGCGATATTATGTCTCTTCTTCGATCGTCGCCGTTTTCGTGCCCGATCGTCGTCGTCTTCGTTCTTTCCGTCCTCCTCGCGAACGACGAAGTGTGCGCCATTCGCGTCCCGGATTTCACGACGGGGATAAAGTCGAAATTTTCCATGCTCAGCCCGAAGAACCGCGCCGCGAATAATGCGCGAGATGAACCGCTCGACGCCGCGTACATGGACGATAAAATCGTAGGGTGGGACGCCGTGAACAACCAACCGATTTACGACGAGAATTGGGACTCGAACAAAGCGTTGTTGGAAAAGTATAATCCAGGGAGCACGGAGAGGAAGGATCTGCCCACGTATAAACACGTGCCGACGAGAGAAGAGGAGCAGAATTGGCTGTATAAGGACAGGTGCGCGACGAGATTCGCATTTCTTTTTTTTTGTGCTTCGCGGCGTTCGCGTTTGCCGTCGCGTTTTCGAAAGCATCGCAGTCTTCTTTACTCGCGATGATATGATGTTCATTCTTCTCTCTCTCTTCTCTCGCAAACAACAACAGCGAAAACGCGGAACTCATGAAGGAGTACGAGCGACGAAAGAGTATAGTTGAGGCACCGCCGGCGCCGATTTTGCAGGGCGATAGCACGAAAGCAGTCGATGAAGCCTTGTTGGGAGGGATGTCGCCTGAAGAGAGAGGGAAGATGGATAAGAGTTTGACGCCGTTTCAAAGGAAGGTGATGAACGCGATGTTAGGAGGCAGTCAAGTCGGCTCCGACGACTGTAATGTGGACGCGGTCAAGGCGGGATTTTTGTCGGATCGACAAATACGACATTTAAGAGAAGATAAGGCAAAGATAGGGAAGGATTCGTTTGTTCACGCGGCGGGAAAGGTGTCTAAAGGAGCGCACTTGCAGAGAAAATTGGATGCGGACGATGAATTACGACAGTGCGTGGAGGCGGTGGTCGTGAACGACATGTGCGATCGAGCCGCGGCGGGCGCGTATTTGAATAAAGTTTTGAGACAAGCCGAAGGCATGTGGAAGAAAATGCAAAACACGTCTATCAGAGATCACGCGAGGTACGAACCGTTAAACGAAAAAGCGGTGTTAGCCAGAGACCGATGGGGAGTGGCGAAGAAGTGCGTGGATTTGATGATGCCCGGATATTGGAGAGAAACGGTGGCGAGCGAAAAGTATAGAAAGAGAGAAGAAGGCATTTCGGAAAAGTCGAGAGTCTTCGCGGCGATGGGTGGTATGGAAAAAGGAAAGGTGAAAATAAACGGCAAGAAGATACACACGTGATCGCTATCGCGTCGTCTTTTTTCGTATTATTAACTACTGGTATCACCAACTCATCATTAAAACGACAACACGACAATTTATTATCATTTGACTATAAAAACATGTACGTTTATATTATAAACTCTCTATCAGTACCCGTTCGGATGCTTCTTCCTCCATTTCCACGCGTGCCCGAGACTCTCTTCTAAATCCACGTACCTGGCTTTCCACCCCAACTCTTCCTCGATTTTATCGACATTCGCGTACACTTCGGCGTAATCTCCCGGCCTCGCCTCTTTCTGCTCCACCACTTTAATCGGCACCTTCGTCACTTTTTTGCACGCGTTCACAAACTCTTTCACACTCACGCCTCTCCCTGTTCCAACGTTGTACAAACTCGGTGGATTTGCCGTCGCTTTTTCCATGGCTAAAATATGTGCGTCGATTAAATCCGTCACGTGAATAAAATCTCTCACGCACGTCCCGTCTCTGGTGTCGTGGTTCGTGCCCATCACCAGCAAATGCTCGATATTTCCTAACGCCGCGTCAAAGCACGCGCCGGATATTCTTCCGTGTCTCCTCAACTCCGGCCTGGGATACTCTCCCAAACGTCCTTTCGGATCGGATCCAAAAACATTGAAATACCTCAAAATCACCGCTCTAAACTCTGGATTGGCAAACGCGTAATCCCTAATCGCCTCCTCCGCATACAATTTCGACTTCCCGTACGGATTAATCGGCAACGTCGGCGTTTTCTCGGTAATCGGCAGTACGTCTGGATTCCCGTACGTCGCGCACGTGCTCGAATAAATCAACTCATTCACTTTAAATCTATCCATCGCTTGTAACAGCGTCGCCGTGTTACTCGTCACGTTTTTATAATACTTGTTCGGATCCGCCATGCTTTCCCCGACGTACGCAACCGCGGCAAAATGAATAACCTTATCCACTTTCGGCGACGTATCGAACGCCGCGTTCAAAACGTTCGCATCTGCCAAATCTCCATGTATCACCCGCAGCGATCTTCGCGGCTTCCCTAACTTCCCAATCTCCTTCTTCAGCGCTCGCAGCGCGCCTTCGTTCCCTCGACTTAAATTATCCACAATCGTCACCACGTGTCCTTCCTCGATTAATTTCAACGTCCCGTGCGATCCTATAAACCCAGCGCCACCGGTCACCAGCACGTGCGATTTTGAAGAATCCCCCGGTTTCGACACCGCCTTCGCCGCTTCGCGTCTGAAAGAAGAATCGATCCCACCACCACCAAAACTGCTCCCGCTGCCGTTCGCATCCTCGCTCCTCCCGAGGTACAAGAACAGCGTAAAAAGAACCGCCAAGGCGACCAAAACGCGCTGTCCAATCGTCGTGTTCGCGTTTAAAAGCGTCGAGAACACCGAGGAGGAGGAAGACGAGGAGGTGGAGGAGGAGAACATGGATAAAAATCTATTGGTAATGTTGCTATTATTAGTAGTATTCGTCGTCGTTTGTCTGAATTGCAATCGGTGGTGGTGCGATTCCCCTCCTCCTCGCGGCGAAGAATTGTTCGCGATGATGCTATTATTGTTTCCTTCCTCGTCCGCTCTGTTGTTTATCGCGTGATGAGTGTTGATGTTAGTATCGCGCGGAGATTGTCCTCGCGCTCTCAAATTGTGCATCTAACGATGTAAAAATCGCGCGCATGTATGTGTATTATAAAAGCCGGGCGCCGTGTGTGTATATTTGTGCGGACCCAAGGTCTTCTCGCGTCAGTTTTTCCCGAGAGATATCTTTGTCGTATCCACACTATATACGGACCCACGCGCGCACTGCACTGCACTCGTAAAGAAGAGAGAGAAGAGAGCAACAACAAAAGTAACAACCAAACATTATGGGCGCGAAACAATCCCAGGACGACCCGATCGCGAAGGAAAACGTCGCGCTGAGGCTCGAAATCGAGCAACTCCAAAAAGCTTTGCGAGAGGCTTCGAAAATCGGAAACGACGACAACACCGCGAATAATAATAATAACACCTCTGTCGTTGAAGATGAGAAGAAGAAAGCGTCCTCGACGACGACGACACCGTTAACGGAGAAAGAGTTAGAGAAGCGACTGCTTTTGGAGGTTGAATCGACGAAAACGGGCGTGGATTCCGCGGCGTTTGCGTCGAAACACGCCGCCGATCCGAAACACATCGTCGGCATCATCAAATCTTTAGCCGCCTCGAACATGGTGATCTTTTCGGAGACGGACAAGAGCAGGCTGAATTTAACCGAGGAAGCGCTGAGTTTTATCGAGGAAGGGAGTCCAGAAGCCAGAGCGTTCGCGTTCGTGAAATCGAAGGGCGGGGGTGGCGTGCCTTTGCCGGAGTTTAAGAAGCTGGAGAAGGCGATTTCCGAGGTGGGCTTTAAGCAAGCGATGCAGCAAAAATGGTTGGCGATGGATAAGGCGACGAATTCAGTCGTTTTGAAAGTGGAGGAGATCACGGACGCGTGCCAAAAGTATTTGACGCTGATTAAGGAAGGGAAGAAAGAGGAGGTGCCGGCGAAAGAGTTGGACGTGTTGATTAAGAAGAGAAAGTTGGCCAAGGTGGAGACGTGGAAGGAATATTCGGTGAGTCGAGGGCCGGAGTTCGCGTTGGAGAGGAAAAAGTTGGAACACGATTTGACGAAGGAGATGTTGGCGAGCGGGGCGTGGAAGTCGGCAGCGTTTAAGGAGTACACGCTCGTCCCGGGAGCTGGGAATATTCCAGCGAGCGGTCACGTGCACCCGTTGTTGAAAGTGAGAAGAGCGTTTCGCGAGATTTTCTTACAGCTCGGGTTTAGCGAGATGCCGACGAACAATTTTGTCGAGTCTGGTTTTTGGAACTTTGATACGTTGATTCAACCGCAACAGCACCCAGCGAGGGATGCACACGATACCTTTTTTATGAAGACGCCGGCAAAGGCGAACTTTGCACCGGAAGATTACGTGGAGAAGGTTAAGAAAATGCACGAGGTTGGCGGTCACGGATCGGTTGGTCATAACTACGCGTGGAAAAGAGAAGAGGCGGATAAGAACATTTTGAGAACGCATACCACGGCGGTATCGGCGAGAATGTTACATAAATTAGCAGAGGATGGGTTTAAGCCGTGTAAACTTTTTAGCATTGATCGCGTGTTCAGGAACGAAGCGGTGGACCGAACGCACTTGGCGGAGTTTCACCAAGTCGAAGGGGTTGTCTGCGATAAAGGTTTGACTTTAGGAGATTTGATTGGGGTAATTAGGCAGTTTTTCGCGCAGTTGGGAATGACCCAAGTTAGATTCAAACCTGCGTTCAATCCGTACACGGAGCCGAGTATGGAAATTTTCGCGTTCCACCCGATGTTAGGCAAGTGGGTCGAAGTCGGAAACTCCGGCATGTTCAGACCGGAAATGTTGTTGCCGATGGGTTTACCGGAAGACGTCAACGTAATCGCGTGGGGGTTAAGTTTAGAACGACCGACGATGATTATGTTCGGCATTGACAACATTCGCGATTTGTTCGGAAGTAAAATGCAATTGCAATCGGTAAAGAACAACCAGCTGTGTCCGCTCGGCTTGGAAAAGTAGACAAACATTTAAACTGTTGTTAACGACATACGATATATATTAAAAACATGTGATTTTACGAGGCTTCTTTTTTACCCGCTGTCTCTTTCAATTCGATCCATCTCGAGAAGAAATCCGTCGAGCGATTCGACTGATGCCAAAACGAGGCACCTATGAAATCCTGATTTCGGATCGTCGGTAAGTTTTCACGTCTATTTGCAATCGTTTCGAGTATTGGAGGAATTGTTTTTTCTTTATCGAAGAGTTCGCTTCGTAACTCGACGCCGCGTTTGGATTGCTTCGTCCAAAGCGATTCGTTCGTGAACGAGTCTACGGCTGCAGACGCGAACGCCTCCGGAGTTGAGCAATCGAATCGACCGCCCCAGTTTAATTTGATATCGTCCATGTTATCGTATCCTTTCTCAAATACACCGAGCACACCAATTCCTTCGCCGCCAATCGGTGTCGTTATCACCGGTGTGCCGTATTTGAAACCTTCGATAATTTTCCCTTTAATTCCGGCACCGAATCGCAACGGCGCGAGTAACACTTTTGCTCTTCCTAGCGTTTCACCAATATCTTCGCAAAATCCTTTGACTAAGAAGCCGCTCTTCGTGTCGTTTAATTCATCGATGTGTTTCGGTAAACACGTCGCTCCGTAGGCGTGAAATTCTGCGTTTGGTAATTGTGCTCGAATAAGAGGCCAAATTTCTTTCTTTAAATATCTCAATCCGTCGACGTTTGGCGCGTGATTAAACGTGCCAATAGAAACGAACACGTCTTCTCTCTCCGCGTACGGTTTAATCTTACTCTCTGTATCGATCGTTTCAAAAAATGGCGCCAAACACAACTTCTCTTTTGGCACGCCGCACGCCGCGTGCAGCAACTCCAACTCCGCCGACGAACAAACTAACGTCAAATCTGAGCGGAAAATAGAGCTAATCTCTCGCGCAAAATCGTCGTCCGAAGCTTTCGGTTTCGCGTTTATCGCTTTTTCTATCGCGTTGCTACCACTGCTATCGATACCATCACTACTCGCACTACTACTTCTACCACTACTACCTTCCAAATTCACAATCCTCGCTCTCTCTCGCCTCAACGCGTGACAATCCTGCATATCCAACACGCGCAAAGCGTCCGAGCACATCTCTCGCACCCGAAACGAGTACGCCTCTTCCGCTAAAAAACGATCGAAAACGACCACATCGATTGGATTTCTTTTCTCGCACTCTTCTAAAACGCTTTTGAACAAATCCTCTCGATTCGGTATCACGTTCGCGTAAAACTTCACCCCTTTCTCCAGCAACGGTTTGTTCACCACTCCGTTCTCGCTCTCGTCCATTTTGGACGCGCAGACGTAGTGAATGTCGGAGTAACCGGCTTTAATAAATCCTTCCATCAAATCGCGAGTGCGCACTCCAGCTGCGGACGTGGTGGGAGATAAAGGCACGAAGGAAAGGAAGAGGACGGCGCCTTTTTCGTTCTCCGCGTTGACGTTCGTTGCGCCGGCAAAACGAGCAGAAGAAGAAGACGCGCGCGATTTGTTTCTTCGATGGCATCGGTAGCATCGAGCAGACGACGACGACGACGACGACGACGCAAAAGTAGAACCACTATCATCGATTCTTGAAAACGCGACGACGTTTCTCCCCGACGCACCACCGCGCACTCTCAAAGCGGAGATGGCGACGAGCGCGCAGCAGGTGGAAGTGCGCATTTTTTTATGAGGAGCAGAAAAGAAAGAAGAAAATGGATTTTACACTTTTCGATGCGTCGACCAATGCACGTATGTATGTAGTAATAGCACAAAGAATGTTTATATATAAAACGTTGTTAATGGTTTTTCTTCACTCACATAACGGTTGTTCGTTTTCGTAAAAAGCGCGGGCGGTTCAAGTTTCGTTACTTATTCTTGACTCTTCTTTCGAAGCGCTTCCAACTCGCTCTCGATGGCGTCGCTCACCGGTCTCCCCTCCGGCAACGAACCGCCCCCACTTCCGCTCTTCAACCCCTTCATGGCGGCCAACTCGTCTTCAACGCTCCCGGATTCCAACATTTTAAACTGCTCTTCCAACGCGTCCGACGCGGTCAACACCCCCACCGCTTCAGCCTCAGCTTCCGCCGCTAACACCTTCTCTTCCATTCTCTCAAACGCGCTCAGCGCGCTCGAAGTGCTCACGCCTTGAACCATATCCGCGACCGCTTTATTCGTCTTCGCGCTCGCCGCTCGCGCTTTCAAGGTATCCTTCTTCGCCTTGGCCTCCGCCATCTTCGTTTCCAACACTCTGGTATTCGCCACCAACTTCTCCACCGCTTCCTTCTGCTGAAGCAAATTTTCCTTCATCCCGTCGGCGTTCTCTTGGTACGATTTGCGTCTGGTCAACGCTTCTCTCGCTAAATCATCGTCGCCTTTTTCAATCGCCAACTGCGCTCGCTTATACCAATCGTCCGCGGTCTTTTGTGCCGCGTTATATTTGTTCTCCAATTGCTTCTGCGACGCCATCACTTGCGCCGTGGCTTGTCTCATCTTGATCAAGTCCGAGTTCATTTCATTCACGGTTTGGTCCAAGATTTTTTCCGGATCCTCCGCCGCCGTGATCAACGCGTTCGCGTACGACGACACGACGCGAGTAAACCTCGAGAACAAGTTCGCCGAAACGACCAGAGATTGTCCTCGATCTCTTCTCGTTTTGTTCGTCGCAGGAGGGAACGAGAAGCGCTTTCGGGAAGCGTCAGAGTCGTGACGTGTAGAAGTAGTCTGAATCGTCATCTTCTTCAGGGAAGAAGATTTCCCGCTCATAAATCGAGACGTTCTCGCCGTAGAAATAGTCGTGGTGGTGCTCATCGCAGACATCATCGTGCGCGTTCTGCTTTGTGGTCGCTTTCTCTCTCTCTCTCTCTCTTTCTCTTTCTCGCGCGCGAGCAAAGAAACTCTTTTTATGTGAATAAATGAGGTAAAAGAGTGGATAGTTTTTTTTTCCAATTCGAAGGCAACTTCTTCTTCTTTGGACCACAAAAACAAAAGAGATTTTCCAAATTCGATAGACACTCTTTATATAAGAGAGAAGGCGGGGAGGGAGAGAGAGAGTCGGTCATGTCGTCGAGAGCGCTGCGACGCTTAGCGCAACAGCAGCAGGAGCAGCAGCGCGAAGAGGAGGAAGAGGAAGAGGAAGAAGAGGAAGATGTCGTGGTTCCGACGAAGAGCGTTTTTGCGGCATTGATGATGGACGACGGCGAAGAAGAAGAAGAAGAAGAAGAAGAAGAAGAAGAAGAAGAGAAGGAAAGCGTCGCGCGAGAAGAGACGAAGAAGAAGAAGAAGAATACCAAGAGGAGCAAGAAGAAGAGCAAGAAGAAAGCGAACGAAGACGAAGAAGAAGAGGAAGATGAACTCGCGGCTGCGTTGAAAGATATCGGAATACTCGAAGCGCCAAAGACGAGAGAAGAAGAAGAAGAAGCGGGAGAGGAAGCGAAGACGACGACGGCGGCGGCAAAATCGAGACGATACGACGAGTTGTTGGCGTGCGACGTGCGAAAACTGAAAGCGGAAGATGAGTTGAGACGGATGTTCAGTCCGGCGGGGATGACGGCGTCGTCGAGTGCGAACGGAGGAGAGTTGAGCGGCGGTAGCGGTAGTAGCATCTTCGCGAGGCCGAAGAGCGGATGGTCGAACAAGTCGCGCGCGATTGGACTGGCGATGAAGAAGACGAAAAGCGTGGAGGAGAAGTTTAGAGGTGATTTAGCGTACGGTGAAGGCGATGGGGTCGTATCGTATTACCAGTTTTCAACTGGTGCGGCGTATGAAGACGCGAACGAGTTGTTCGAGAGAGTGAGGGAAACGCACGA
>Ga0255766_10003658_pt1 | contig 13274 bp, 9 predicted proteins | sample 071ome_23_FD_179966 | JGI IMG/M metagenome (GOLD analysis project Ga0255766, IMG submission 179966) | Coastal salt marsh microbial communities from the Groves Creek Marsh, Skidaway Island, Georgia - 071403BT metaG (version 2) | ecosystem: Environmental > Aquatic > Marine > Intertidal zone > Salt... | reverse complement strand
AATTCTTTTTCTGGAACCGAATCGTTGTGCTCTTCTGTTTCTTTTTTTGCTAATAAAACAATTACGTCAGGAGAAGGAGGAGCGGTTGTTACTAAAGATAAGGAAGTATATGATTACATTTCATCATTTATAAATCAAGGAAACACCTCCAAAAAATTTGTGCACAACATTGTAGCACAAAACTATAGAATGACAAATGTACAAGCAGCTATTTTGCTAGGACAATTAGAGGACTTAGATTTGATTTTGGAAAAGAAGAGTCAAATATTTAATAAATATAAAGAATCTTTTAATAATATGGATAATATAAGCGTTCAAATTGAAGAAAAAGGCACATCTCACTCCAATTGGATGATGGCTGTTAAAGTTGATTCCAATAAGGATTATGATCAAATTTCGAAATACCTATATCAACAAGGTATAGAATCGAGACCAATGTTTTATTCATATGAAAATCACGATCACTTAAAGAATAAGATATCGTGTAAATCAAACAATGTTGCAAATGTGTTAAACAAAACATGCTTGATGATCCCAAGTCATCCACTTTTGAGCATAAAAGAAGTTGAAAAAGTAATTGATTGTATCAATAAAGTACAAAAATTATGACAACCAATTAAAAAAGTATTATTAATATTGAATTTTAGGAGTTAAAATGAATCATAAATTATCAACCCAAGCTATCGCGGCATTAATGATGGCATTGCAAAAAAGCTTGATCGAACAAACTGACATCACGGAAGTGCTGAAAGGTTTTGAGATTCAAGTTGATGACAGCGGAGAGCTCGTTGTAATGAACCCTCCAACCTTTGAGGTTCCAAACGAGGATTCAAAGGATGCCTAGATACACTTATAAGTGCTATGGTTGCAAGGAATACTTTGATGTATTCCATGGAATTCTTGAAGAACAAGCTGGTTGTCCAATTTGCTACAATCATGTCGTAAAGAGAGTGCCACAAATGCCCCATATTCATCGACAACAAACGTCAAAGGGTGAGAGGGTAGGTGAAGCTACAAAACGCGCTATAGAGGAAAATAAAGCCCTTCTAGAGCAAGAAAAAAAGAAGAGAGTGGAGTATAAAGATGGAGATTGAGATTCTTCTCGGAATCCTTCTCGCATGTTCCATCGGAGCAAATGTGGTCTTATTGCGACTTGCCATGTGGCAATCTCGAGATTTGACCACAATCTCCGAGAATTTGGGGGATTTGGTCGAGATATTAAATAACTATAGAGAGCACCTAAGGAAGGTCTACTCTCTCGACTCCTTCTATGGAGACGAAACTCTAAAGTTTCTAATGGAACATACAAACGCTGTTAGAGCTTTGCTTGAAGAACAATATGGATCAACAACATCAATCACAGATCCAATTGAATACGAAATACAAGAGGAAATAGAAGATGCCGAGGAAGAGAGCAGCGAAAAAGAAAAACATGTACTTTACGCAGGTACACGAAGACGCGATAGTTAAGTATTGTAACACAGATGATTGGAGAATCAAGGAAGAGTTGTACAATACCCTTATCCAACCTGCTTTCTCGCAAATGGTCGACAAGATCGTATTTACATATAGATTTACTTCTTTACCAGATATCGACGATCTTCGAGAAGAATGTAAAGGATGGCTTGTAACCATTCTCGCTAAGTTTGATCCAGATAAAGGATCGAAGGCCTTTTCTTATTTCTCTGTTGTAACGAAGAACTGGTTCATCCACAAGGTTAAGAAGAACAAGAAGCGTCTCGAAAAAGAGATTTCATTTGAAGCAGTTGACTATGATCTCGAAAGAGACCTTGTTGACAAAGCAGAATCATTCCAAGACAAAAAGATTCGAAAAGAAATGATGGAACACTTAAGATTCGAGATGTCCACATGGGAGGTTGACTTTTCCAAAGAAGCCGAGAAGAAAGTATACGATGCCGTGATTGTATTATTCGAATCGGCAGATGACATCGAGATCTTCAATAAGAAAGCCATTTATCTATATCTCCGTGAGCTTACGGGGATGAACACCAAACAGATTGTAACCCAACTAAACAAAATGAGAACTCGCTATAGAGAATTTAGAGATGATTGGGACAATGGCAAAATTTAGCCGAGACTAATTATTGACATGAGCAGTGACAAATTTATTAAAGAAGCAATCGACAATATTAGAGGAGACCGTGAAACAACTCGCGAACTTCTTGACGATGCAATGCGATATTTGGCCATGGATCAGTCCCGACACCGAGACATGGGTCAAACCCTTGCAAAGTATGTAGAAACGCTTCAGCGGTCCAATGAGCAGCTTGTAAAGCTTTGTGGACTCATGTCTAAGAATGAAAAAAGCGACGAGTTGACCGACAAAGACTTTGCTCAAATATTTGATCAAATTCAAAAGTCGGAGGACGAGTAGTGAGCACATATAAAAAATATTTTAACAACGCTTACATGTATAAGCACTACACAAATAGCTCTTCTGACATGTTTAACTATACAATGTCCAATCTTATGGATAATTTTTATGATAGCGCCATGAGTACTGCTATCGATGGAAAATTTAAAGCAGTTTGCCTATCCGGAATCAGAACGGAAGATAATGATAGTGGATTTCAATCTACAGAACCTGGGTCAACCGATACCTCTGCAGAAATAGCAGAAGACCCTTCATTGGGAGTAAATTTTATAAAGATTATTGTTAGGCCATTGACTCAGTTTGGAGACATATTGCCAAACCCCACTTCCATGACTTCCGCTGAGTCAATTAATCAGGCAATTCAATTGCATGCAACGACGTTTGTGGCAAGATCTGATTATTCAGCAGATAGTGTAAATTCACCTCAATATGGACAGATAATCGACTGCTATTTCGAAAAAGGATCCGTAATAAATTCAAACTTTGAGACTCTCAGATTTTCAGAACCAAGAGGTCTAATTTTTGACAATAGCTTTTTAAGACTAGCTACAATCGAGGGAGTGCAGACAGCTAGCGGTGCTTTTAATGATGGATCTCCTGGATTACTTGGAACCCCTCCATCATATGAAGAATTGGGTGCAGATCACTTGGGAGCCGCTGAGAGTGGTTTTGCTGATTCAAAATTTGGACCGGGTCAAGACGGCATTTTAAGAAAAAGGGCATGGGAAGCCCTAAGGCCTTTTTTGACAAAGAAAACAGTTCTTACTAGCGTGTATCGTGGACAAGATGATCAAAATAGGATAATTAAAAACTATGCCACAAGATATGGTTTTCAAGGAGACACTAGTGATTATGATGCAATGCATGCATTTATCAGGTCAAAGCCGACTCCTGGATTGATAGTTGCAAGACGTGTCGGTCGCGGACATGGTGGGGTTGGAAGAACAGGTGCTTTCGATTTAAGCGGAGATAATTTAGATCTAATTTGGCAATCAGTAGAAGCAGCCAATGCAGAATTGTCTGGCAAAGTAAAGTTTGCGAAACTTAAACAAAGTAAAGGCTATTCTTCAATCATTGAAAGAGGAAATAATTGTGTACATGTTCATTTTGAACTATCTGATATAAATCTATAATCTACAAAGGAAGATCAATGGCAAAAAAAACAAGAGATGAATCGCAAGCTTTAGACCAAGAAGAGGTCAAGAGGAATAGAAAATTTGGCAAAAATCAAGGTATTGCCAATAAAAATCTAAAAGAACCACATCCTACCTTTGAAAAAGCAGGCTCAGAAAAGATTGAAAAAGGTAAGAATAATACCTATATAATCCAAGGAAGAGATAGGCCAAGTTCTCTACAATCCGGCTATGGCGGAAAGGGAGCTACTGGAGCTGGACGAATTGATTTGATCGCTGGATTAGCATCATCATACAGACACAAGGATGGATCATATGGTCAACCAAACAAGGACACTTTGGTCAATCCAAACTTTGCCATGGATGCTGCTAGAGTTTACATCTCGCAAAAAGCAGATATAGATCAATATATGGGATTGGCACCGGTTGAAGGAGAATCTACTGAGGGAAGATCTGCCATAGGATTAAAGGCTGATCAAATAAGAATTCACTCTAGAGAAGATATAAAGCTTGTTACCGGAAGAGCAAGGATAGATGGAGCCGGCTCGGATGGAGAAAGGTTATCAAATGGTGGAGAAAATAAGACCACGAAAAACAATGGCAAGATTTCTTTTATTGCCGGAAACTATACTGAAGACGAGAAGTACTTTTCTTTCAATGTCTTAGAGGCCAATAAGGGAGCAACAAGAACTAGAAAGAAGTTGCAACCGGTTCCAAAGGGGGAAAATCTTGTAATGTGCTTAAATGAAATAGTTGATACTTTAACGTATTTGACAGTTTGTATAGGGAACAATAATGGAATTTTGAGACAGCTCAATACAGCATTTATGGGACACGTTCATGGAGTTACTGGAGTAGCTACGGTTCCAGTCCATTCAGGTCTGCCGTCAAGCATGGTAATACAGACGATCTTGGGAAAACAAGCAGCAGATTTAGGATTTTATAAAAATGGGTTAGGAATGATAAAGAACACATATTTAAGTGAACATGATAGTGAAGTAAAGGGTGCTCTATATATCAATAGTAATTTCGTTTATACAACATAGGTGCAACAATGTCAGAGTTAGAAAAAAAGTTCTCAGATTATCAAGAGACCGAGTGTAAAGATTTTGAGCTTGACCCACAAGAACAGGGTGGAGACAAGGTATGCCCTACGTGTATACCTAATCCAAACTTTGTTTTAGAGGCACCATGGTGGGAGATTCAAGAATCTTATCTAAATGAGGCAGATTGCGAATATCATGTTCGAATTACTGCTTATGAAATTTTAGAGTTTGACGAGAAAAGAACAATAATGGAAGCCGGAGATAGTAGTATTTCCTCTCTTTATAGACGAATGTTACCAGACAAAGATTTACTTCAACAGAAACTTATTTATTTTGGTGTTGAGAAGATACTCACAGATCAAAAAAAGCCTTATAACGAAAAAATATTAACTGACCTCGTAGATGCTGGTTTTATAAAGGATGGACCATACGACAACTATAATACTTTAAGGTTTGGTTCGAGCTATCTCATTGCCGTCCCAGCATTTAACTTTGATCAAATAGATGATGAAGATGTTGAGGATGACGAAGAAATATCAAGTATAAACACTGGTCTTGAAGTAATTGTTGATGGCGCCATTTTAAACAGGCAGATTAGACAATTAAGATTTTCTTTGCAATTGTATGAAAAATATTATAGTTTTGCCACACAACAAGTTGGCGAAGGGTTTGTTATAAGGCAAGAAAACAATAGAGCTGTTAGAATCTCTTATAATAATGCTAGAGACAAACTTAAAAGATTTAAAAATCTTATCAATGACGCTTTGGCTAGAAAAAATTATGTACCTTTGGGATCTATTCTTGGCGGAGGATTTTCTAGAAAGCAGCCTGGAAAAATTAAGATCGTCTTTAAAGATAATGGAAAAGACTATGATCTAGATGACATTTATGTGAGGGCTGAAGGTGGCTGCAACTTTTATCAACCGCTTGGAATTAAAGAATCATCGGAATTAAAAAATCCAAGCATGAGAATTGTATATCATTTCATGTCTCGAATAGACCAGATGATATCGGAAATGACCGCAAAGGATTCCAAACCATGGGCAGAGTGGACCGTAGACCACTGGTATCCAAACATGATTTTGGACAACGAAGCCGGTCTAGACACAGAAGAAACAGAAAATGGACTTGAGTGTTTGCTCGAGCAACAACTTGGTCTTGGTACCGGATTAACAGATACTCTTGCCAAAGAGATAATGTCAGCCTTCAAGGCAATAGAGCAAGAAGCTCAAAAAGAAGTTTGTCGCGAGTTAACAAAGCAAGCACAAGGCTCAGCAACATCATTGGCAGAAGGAAAAGGCAGTTCTAATCCATCACCAAGCGAGCAAAGAGCTGCTTTGATGAAAAAGAGATATGCTGATGAATTTAAGAACCAGTTTTTAAAATTTGTAAAAAGTCAATATAATTTTGATACGAATCCGACTAAGCAGGCAACTTTTGCAGCTGCATCGCTGGATAATATTTTTCAAATTTTGCAAAAACTTCTTGATACTCCAAGTGTTACAATAGTTTTCACTTTCACACCAGACCCTTATAAAGTTTCAGGAACTTATCCTCCGGAAGAAAAATATTTCATTAGTAATACCCAAAAACTAAACAATGAAGCTGTAAGATGGGCCGAAATCAAATTCAATGCATTAGAAGAAGGAGGCAACTTCGGAAATCAAATTCAAAACTCTCCTCACTGGGCCGAGGCTCAAGATGCTTGGAAAGAAGCAATAAAGTTTCCAGACAATAGCGTAACTTCTTTGTTTAACAAAAAAGGAAGTAGAGATGCCATGAGAGCAATGACTCTTTGCAACACTTCTGAGCTTGGCAAGAAGGCTGCGAAATGTTTGCTAGCTGGTGTTTCCATGGACGATTTCTTAGATGCAATTATCGACAAGATGTTTGAGTTCATGAAGATAAATACTTTGGACTTGTTTTTAAATAATTTGCCGACAAGTCTTAGACAAGATCTCGATGAAGCAATAGCAAAAGAGTTCGGCGGAGATGTGAATATTGCCACTTTAATTTCTTTGAAGAAAGTTAGTCAAGGCGAAGCGAAACTATCGGATATAACAAAGACGAAAAAAATAGCAAAAGAATTGTTGAAGATCTCGGAAAAAGCTGTAAATTTCGAGACACTAACCGAAGAAGAAGAGAAGTTTGTTTTTGATAATATATTTAATTTCACATTTGGTAGCGCTGGGAGTACTTTTACGCTTGAAGAATACAAACAATTACAAGCTAACGCATATTTTAAGCCTGGTGCACCAGGATATAGTGAAGAACAAGCAAAAGACGCAAAGAAAAAAGCTTTAAAAATATTAAAGAATAAAATAAGAGACAAAAAGAAAGAAGAGCAAGCCTCGGCTTGGACAAGAATAAAAAATGCTTTTGTTTATGACACATCGTCCCAAACCGCACAAGATTCTACATTTTCTGATATTGAACCACTGCTGGAAGATCTTCCTGTAACACAATCCAGTAGTCAAGAGCAATTAGTTATTTTACCAGAAACACACACGGTCAAATCTGGAGAGACATTATGGAAAATTGCGGTGACAGAGCTGGGCGATGGCAGCCGCTATATGGAAATAGCCAAACTTAACAACTTGCCTAATCCCGATCTAATTTCAGTTGGACAAGTCTTGAATTTACCTCCAAAACCGGTCGATGTGGATCAAGCCTTGAACGACGCTCTTACGCAAGGTGGAACCGGAACATTCAGAGCCGCATCACCAGAAGAATCTGCTCAAATAGAAGCTGCCAATGCAACACTAAATGACGGAGGAACACCCGGACAAACAGAACAGACTCCCTCAGCCACACCAGCACCAACTCCATTGTCAGAAATTGACATTCAAAAAGATCCAACTCAACCAAGCGAATTCGAACTCGCCGCTGCAAGTTTTGAAGAAACCGCTTTGGGTGTAAAAGTTGATGTTGTATTTGATGTAATGTTCGACTTCTTAATCGATTATATTATTGATTCAATGGGGGTTGATGAGCTTCTAGAGGATTTAAGAAAATATCCTGTTCTTGACTTTGTCGGAGACTTAGTTGTTACGGCTTTTACTTGTCCAAATGCTCCTGTGATTTTCCCACCACCAGGCGACTTTATGAAAAGTTTGTCTATCGATGTTTGCGATCCAACTTTTGACATAACGACACCCAAGATTGTTTGGCCAAAGATTGACGCTCTAGCAGCTTTAAAGGCAGAAATCCCAGAAATAATTCGAGAAAAAATGATTGAGTTATGCACAGACTTGTTCATCCGGATGGTTCAAAGATTTGTAAATACACTAGAGTCATCTCTCTGTAGTTTTATGGGTGTAGCAGCCAACACCGCCGCTAATGCTTTAAAAGATAAAAGTTTGACCGGTAATTTTATTGACGCTTTAAACGAGTCTTTCTGCAATGATGCAACTAATCCCGAGACCGGCAAATCAAAAGCAGAAGAGTTGGCAGAAGCCCTCTTCTCTCCTTTGTTGCTTCAATCAAATCAAAACTATGAAGGATCCTCGAAAAGAGTTACAAACATGCTATCTTCTGTGGCGGGAACAAATGACTTCTTAAATGCGATGGTAGCAAGACCAGGAGAGGAAGATGAGCAATTTGGAAGGATGGTGGCAAATGCATCAAATGTTTTGACACCTGAGATGGATGCACTTCTAGGCTCACCAGATCAGGTCGCTTACTTTTTCAGAACACTGGGTAGTTTTTTGTCACCAGAAGACCGAGAAAGAATTAGGGATTTGCTAGATAGTGGTGTTCCAAATCTTCCTATTTCAAAAGCGATCTGTATGAACAATGAACAATTGCAAGAGTGGAACGATTTACGACAAGAGTTGTTGGCAAATTTCCCAAATCCAGAAGATATCGTCCCAGATTTGAACAATAGAACACGCACAGCCGCAGAAGAGATCTTGGACCTTGTAGCCGGAACAGATGATATGTTCACTGATGCTTTGCGAGACGAATTGGACAAGGACGCATGTAATCCAAACAATGTATTTAATCAGGCATATCAATCTGAATTAGAGAAGGAGTTGGAATCAGCCGAGATAGATTCTGAGTATGAAAACTTAAATCGAGTTATGTCTTACAGTTTTATGAGAAAAAATGGAATACTTGGGCATGCTCTATCTGACAATGAAGGTAGATCTGAGTTTGCAAGAAAGTTTATAAAGTTCTTTGCACCCGGATATACAAATACGCAAGATGAGTGGCAAGCAAAATTTGATAGCAAATTAGTATTCGGTCAAGCGATTATGACGAACTATAATAATGGCGAAGCTAGAGGAATTTATCCAGATACTATTGCGATAAAATCTAGAGATGATTTACTAGGTGGCATGATTGACTATGATTTTCAAACAGTAAAAACAAACAAGAAGTCTTCCAGAAATGTTGTGATGAAATACAAGGATGACCCCGAGGAAAGCGATTTTTCATATAGATTACATGTAGCTGCTTCTAATTTAAGACAGCCAAAGAAGGTATTCGGATACAATCTTCAGATTTTGGAAAAGATTGATGATGCCGGCTTTACACGCGAATTAAATTTTAATACCCCAATCGCAATAACACAAAAAGAGGATGAATATCTTCAATCTAAAGGATTTATTTATAAATCCAATAGTGAGGATGATATAAGAAAGTCCGCTTTCAATAAGATTATGGGATCAAAACTTCCAATTAATAGAAAATACTCACAATTATATGAGGAAACATATAAAATGTGCACCGACTCTCTAGTCAAGGATCTTTTGACAGATCCAACACAAGAGGGCGGAATACCTAACGGGTTTAGATTTGGGTATGTATCAAACAACTTGTCAAAAGATTCCTTTAAGTATTACAACCCAAAAACTAAGGAACCATACAACAAGGCTGAGGATGAGAAGATTTTAGGAGACTTTGCTGACTCGAGAATCACAGCTTTAGATCCGGCGAAATATGGCGGAAGATACTCGAATCCTCACTATTATATTGAGCCAAGGCAGCATAAGGGATGGTCTGAGCTCGCTATGAAATCATTTAGATCTCAAGATGGCTGTGATCCAAAAACCCCTCCATTGCTTGACATGAGCGATATTAAACAGAGAGAAAAGCAACTATCTAACTCATTAAAAAACGATCCAAGATTATCTCGAGATCCAGAATGTATCAACGATATTCCTTTTAAGCTTTTGACCAATGCAAAAATGCAAGCCAAAATGGACGGAGCAGTTCGAACCACAATAAGAACTTATCTAGCAGAATATTTCATGAAAGGATATGGTCTTTTTTCAAACCTGCAAGTTAGATTTGACAATTTTGATCAATCGTTACCTCTCTACATTGCGAACAAGATGAAAAAAGAAATGTCAGAACTAGGAGCCTTCACAGCCAATAGGAAAGTTAGAATTGTTAGAGAAAGATATTGGTACACTTTTCTAGAACAATCTGTAGAGGCATATCAAAGAATGATTGATGTTGATGGAGTAAAAGCTCCGCAAGCAGTTCAAAACGCTCTGAACGAAATACAGCAAGGTCTTGATTTATATAGAAACATAACAAGAGATCTCAAGAGATCCATGAGAATAAATCTTCCAGAAGGAGGCGTTAGAAAGCCTCAAGCTAACTTCAATCCTTTACAGGAAATGAGGAAAGGAATGAGGTATATGGGCTATATGGCTATAGCTTTTAGACTAACCCCAGATGATGAAAGAGAAAACTTTTTTAATGGCCAACCTTTTACAAACATAAGCAAGGGAGACATAAGATTCTCAGTAATAAAGAAGTTGAGATTCTTTCAAAAGATTTATTTCATACGTCTGTTTGAAAAGCAAGCAACACTCATTATGTCAGAACTTGTGAGAGAAGAGTTGAATCGATTAAATAGCGGCGTCGTCGACGGATTATCAGATAAGCCTCCATATTATGATTTATTTAGATCATTCTTGGGCATGAAAACGCTCTTCCCTCAATCAAATTCTAAAGTCGGCACAAATGATTTCTATTCTGGTCTCGGAGACGCTGGTTTTGTGCCTGATATTAAAAATGATCTAGTTAATCCTCCAATGGCTGAGGCCGATAAACCACAATTTGTTATTGAAAGATATGTAAGATTTGTTGATAGGCAAGAGTCCGCAGCTCCCACTCAAATAAAAAATAGAGGATTGGTATATCAGGGAGCAGTATCTCTAGAGAAAGCACACGAGTTCATCGATCAAAATTTGAATCTTGTCGGAGAAAATTACTTATCGGACTTTTTTGGCGATTTAAGATTTACGTATTCATCATCTTTCAGAACACTTCTAGATAAAGGATTTGTGGATGCAAACTATATCAATATTTTAATCGATTATAATCCAGACTTGTTTAGCGAAATCAATTTAAACTACAAAAACTATGTCATGGGTGTTGAGTTCGAAGATTTCAATGTTGTTCATGATGACAATTTCTTACTTGAAGGGGAAACTCTAGAGCCAACCGGAACTATCGGATCCACTGGGGTAAAATATGGTTTAAGATTATGCTTAGTCATGCCAAACTCGGACAATGGAGGTCTCTCGGATTCACAAAAACAATCTCTAAAATTAAATCCAGAGTTTTATTCACTTGCGAGAAGAGAGAAAACATATTTGTTTGATGATAATACTGTTGTAGTGCCACTAGTCTCATCTGAAATTGATGTGATAGACTCTACATTTGAAGACTTTGATCCATTATCAGGTAAGGAACCTTACGATTTGGAGTGTTTAATTAATGATATGGTCGAGAGCCCAGAGTTTCAGGTTATTTTTGACAAAATTTTCAACCTTAGACAAACATCTTCTATGCTAGCGATATATTGTATGGAATCCTTAATGCCTTCCGTGGGACGAGGAGAGGGCGAAAGGCTTGAGGGATACGAAGAGGGTTCTGATGCTGAACAATGGGATGGAACAATTAATAAGTTTCTTAAAAACATGTTGAGAAGAAAATTCAAATCGATTTATCTATCTAATCACGTTGACGGATTATCACCAGACGACGATGATGATTCTGAAAGAATGTTCCTGAGATTAGGAAACCCAATCAATTGGGCTTTTTCTCTTCCGTTTAGACTTCCTTGGTGGAAATGGAGATTGAGGGAATATGATGTCTATGATAAGGATGGTGAGGAATGTGCTGATCCGAAAAAAGATTTAAGGTAGAACCTATTTAGTTAAAAATGGGAGAACTACATGCCTCTGTTTGGACCACGATGGCCTTTGAAAAAAGGAAATGAAGATGCTTATGAAATGTATGATAATGTGAAGGATCAAATATCCTTCTATCTTAAATGTCTTTTGTTGACCTCTCCTGGTGAAAACTTGAGTGATCCAAATTATGGCGTAGGACTTAGGAAATATTTGTTCGAGCAAAATCTAGATTCAGTGAGAAGTTCTATTGCATCTTCTGTTTCAAATAAAATATCAATCTATGTTCCCTATATTGATGTTGAAGATATTCAAGTAGATGCATCCTCTAGTGAGATAGACGCTGGTACGATGTCCTTAAGAATTATTTATTACATACCAATGGAGACAACCCAACAGGTTTTTGAACTAAACCTCAGACCAGATACAACAATAGGATTCTACTAATGTCAGATAAAAAAGTTTTAGTTAACTATACCAATAGAGACTTCAATTCTATCAAGAGCGATCTTGAAGAGCATGCAAGAAGATATTACCCAGATTCTTATAGGGATTTTTCAGAAAACTCCTTTGGATCATATATTTTAGATTCGGTTTCTTATATCGGAGATATGTTATCTTTTTACTTAGATTATCAAGTCAATGAATCTTTTCTAGAAACAGCGATAGAATATGAAAATGTTAGAAGACATGTCAGGAATTCTGGATATAGATACACAGGTCGCCCAGCGGCATATGGCACTGCTACTTTTTACATAGTAGTACCAGCAAATACATCAGGAGTCGGACCGGATTTTGAATTGATTCCAATATTAAAAAAAGGATCTGAAGTAAGATCCGAGACAGGAACTACGTTTGTATTAGTTGAAGATGTAGATTTTGCAAACCCAAAAAATGAAATAGTCGCTGCAAGATTCAATGAATCAACCGGTAAGCCGACAAGTTATGCTATCCGCTCTCATGGACAAGTTAGGTCTACTGTTTTATATAGGACAACGTATGAAATAGGAGATTTTGCAAAATTTAGGAAAATTAGAATCGGACCTTCTTTTATAACTGAGATTAAGTCCGTTAGAGATTCCGAGGGTCATGACTACTATGAGGTTGAGCATTTAGCACAAGACATTGTATATATAAACACGACAAACCCTAATGCATACTCAGACGGGGTACCTGAAATAATAAAGCCTAAAATAGTTCCCAGAAGATTCGTTATGACTCAAGATGAAAATGGAACATATATACAATTTGGTCATGGAACAGACGAGGAAATAACAACAACCGACATAGCAGACCCAAGTCAAGTATCCTTAAGAATGGAGGGTAAACCTTTCATTGCTGATCCTGCATTTGATCCAACACAGCTTCTTGGAACAAATACTTTGGGCGTAGCTCCCTCCAACACTACATTAACTATCTTATATTACCAGAATGATTCTGATTCAGTTAATATTGCAGCTGGATCTTTAAATAGCATTATAGTTTCTGCTATGGATTTCCCAAATGATCAGGGAAATAGAATTTCTGCTCAATCTTCTGTTAGATC
>Ga0255766_10003657_pt1 | contig 13275 bp, 8 predicted proteins | sample 071ome_23_FD_179966 | JGI IMG/M metagenome (GOLD analysis project Ga0255766, IMG submission 179966) | Coastal salt marsh microbial communities from the Groves Creek Marsh, Skidaway Island, Georgia - 071403BT metaG (version 2) | ecosystem: Environmental > Aquatic > Marine > Intertidal zone > Salt... | reverse complement strand
AGGGTCTTTTCGTGAACGAGAGAGAGAGAGAGAGAGAGAGAGAGTTGTCGTTCTTATTAGTATTAGTATTACTACTTCTTCTTCTTCTTCTTTCCCCTAATAACGATACAAAAAGTGCTCAAATTTTTTTATTTAGGGTTTTAGTTGTTGTTGTGGGGAAAAAGAATTTTGAAAAACTCCTCCTTTATGCTCCAAAGTTATTAGGGGAAGAACGCGCGCGCGAGAGAGAGACAGAGAGAGAGAAAAAGAGACCCCACGACACAGAAATCGCACGGAGAAGAGAGAGAGAGATGTCTTCGCGAGAAGAAGAAGAAGCTAATGAAGAAGAAGAAGCTAATGAAGAGGAAGAACGAGAGGGAGAAGAAGAGGAGAAAAACATTCAAAACGACGGGGAAAAAAATGTCAACACAAAGGCGACGACGACGACGACAACGACGAAGAAGTACAAGGCGGAAAAGTCCGTTCGGTTCCTCTTCCGAGAGGCGACGAAAGCGCGGAACGAGCACATGCAGAAACACAATAACGGTAACAATAGTAAAAGCGTCGTGCAGTTAGAGTATGAAGAAGATTTGAGTCCGGATTCGAGAGATTCGGAACAGATTCCACTCGGAGTGGGGAAAGAGGAAGAGTTGTTGACGCTTGAAGCGGGGACGATGCGACAGCAAAAACGGAGGAAAGATTTCGTGCTCCCGCCAACACAACGACCGGACGATTCGAACACGTTCCCGATGATGGGCATTCCTGTGGCGTTTCCGAAAGGGCTGACGCCTTTAGTGCCGCAAAAGATTGTCATGTCGAAAGTTTTGCAAGCGCTCAAGACGAAGCAACACGCGCTGGTGGAATCGCCGACGGGGACCGGGAAGAGTTTGGCGCTGCTGTGCGCTTCGTTGGCGTTTCAGAAGGAGATGAGGAGGAAGCATTGGGAACGGAAAGCGAAAGTTGGGACGACGCCGGAGAATAAAGGGTTGCCGGATGGGTGGAGAGCGGCGAACGGGATGTTCGTCGAGGCGAGGGAGGAGGACGCGATGAAAAAAGAAGAAGACAACGGAGCGATAAAAGTAGAAGACCGAGCGGCGAAGAACAGTACAATCAACAACAACAACAACAACAACAACAACAACAAGTCATCGACACCACCATTAGAAAGAAAAGAAGAAGAGAAAGAAGAAGAAGTTCCTAGAATTTTCCTGTGTTCGAGGACGCACTCGCAAATCGCTCAGTTAGCGAGAGAGTTGAAGAGATGTCCATACCGGCCAAACTTTTCGGTGTTGGGATCTCGACAACAGTTTTGTCCGGCCAAGAAAAGCGACGAGGAGTGTCAAGATCTGACCAGAGGGTGCGTGAAAGCGGTGCCGCCGCATTCGACGAGCTCCAAGTGCGCGTATTTCAATCGCCAGGGGCATTTATTAGACGAGATGAGAAACGCGCACATTTGGGACATCGAAGATTTGAAGTACGCGGCGGAGGAACACGAGGCGTGCACTTTCTACGTCACCAAAGAGTTATACAAGGAAGCTGAATTTGTTTTGTGCCCGTATAATTACATTTTCGACGAAGGGATTCGCGCGGCGATGGATATCGATTTAACGAACGCCGCGATCATCATCGACGAAGGACACAACATCGAGGACGTTTGCCGAGAAGGCTCGTCGGTGGAAGTCTACGAGAAAGATTTATCGAGATATTTAGACGAAATAGGGATATTAGTTGCAACTTTTCCGGAAGCTTTGCCGGTGAAGAACTTTTTGATTCACATTGGCGCGTGGATTTCGAGAAAGATGAAACAGAGAGAGAAGTTTGATAGATACAAACAAACGAGAACGATTAGCGATTCGAACGTCATAATCGAAGAGTTATGGGACGCGTTGTGTAACCCGAAGCGAGAACAGGAGACGTTAAACTCCGTGTTGAAAGAAGTCCAAGAGATAACGGCCAAGTCATCGCGAACTATGCAAATGATCTCGGAACGCGGGGAGAAAGTCACCGGAGTCTTGGGCATGCAAGCCATGCGATTCGCAAACGAAATCGCGACGAAAATCTCCTTGTTCAAGAAATACTCCAACGATTACGTCTTGTGCATCGCGCAATTCGCGCACGACGCGTTCAACAACCCGGACAAACCAAAGCACGACGAAAAAACCGGTGGTTTTGCTCTGTGGTGTCTCCGGCCGGCGGTGGCGTTCGAAAGAGTCGCCGAGAAAGCGCGGTGCGTGATTTTAACCTCCGGCACGTTGTCTCCGACGTCCTCGTTAGAAGGCGAATTAGGCGTTCCGTTCCCGATTAAAGTCGACGCCCCGCACGTCGTTCCGAACAACCAAATATTCGTGGAAAGTTTAGATACGCTTGGCGCCGTCACGAGGAAAAATTTACAATCGAGCGGCCAAGATTTTTCCGCGCGATTAGGCGACATGCTGTTGCGCTATTGCAAACACATTCCGGGAGGCGTTTTGGTGTTTCTCCCGTCTTACGAACTCATCCAGAGAATCTCGGACGAGTGGTTTCACACCACCGGGCACCACTCGCAAATTTCCAAACATAAGAAAATCGTCTTTGAAACCGGAGGCTCTCGAGGCTTCGACGAGACTCTCGAAGACTTCAAGGACGGTCTGAAAAAGAAAGGTTCTCTACTCTTCGCCGTGTTCCGAGGGAAATGTTCGGAAGGTTTGGATTTCAAAGACAACGCCGCTCGAGCGGTGTTTTGCGTGGGTATCCCGTTCCCAAATCTCGGCGACGTCAAAGTCCAGCTCAAGAAACAGTTCAACTCCTCCCCGCACGGAAAACAGAAAAGTTTACTTACCGGCGGCGAATGGTACGAACACCAAGCGTTTCGAGCGTACAACCAAGCGTTGGGCAGATGCGTCCGGCATTTACACGATTACGCGGCCATCTTCCTCGTCGATCAGAGATTCTGCCATAGCATGCAGTTTACGAACTTAATCAGTAAATGGGTTCGAGGACGCGTAAAAACGAGCGGCGGTCCGAACGAATCCGTCGGCATGTTGAGCGAGTTTTTCGAAAGGCTCGAAGCGTGTCCGCCCGACGGAAAGAAGCGTTAGTTTGACGACGCGCGCGCGCGAGATGTATAAAAATACTTGCACAAAGTTGAAACTTTAGCACAGATAAAACGCGCAGATGTATATATATATATATATATATATACACACACACACACACACGCAGTACGCTATAGAAAACATAGGAAAAGAACGAGGAGACAAATATACACATAAGAATTGCTGTATAAAATCATCGTCGCGATACGCGCAAACATCGAACATCTTCTTCACATTTTTTCTCTGTGCTCTCTCCCAGAAACAAAAAAAAAATGAATTCAGTCGAAGAAGGAGAAGAAGAAGACGAAAATCAGCTTCTTCTCGAACCAAACTGCGTCCAATATCGACTCTACTTCGACGATATCGTTTCCTCGGACGACGGTTGCGAGGAAGACGCGGACGTCAATACTCATCATCGATCTCTTCTCGAGCAAAGGAAAAGAGAAATTTTCGAATGCATTTTTTCCAATTCGATGCTCCATTCTTCTTCTTCGATGATGATGACGAGGAGGAGGATTCAAAACGAAAACGGGACGAACGATGCTTCTCGTCGCGAAAAAAGAATCGAATCCTACTGTTGGCATCGCGACGGATTCAATTTACGCGCCCATTTTTGCCCGGACGCGAAAAGATGGTGCTTGAAAGGCGAGACCAAATTTCAAGACGCCATGGACGACGAGTGGATGGTTGTGCACGTCTTGACGCGCGCGGCGAGCGAACGCTTGTACCCGAACTCGTGCTCGATGCGAATATTCGACGACGACGGGGAGTTTTTACTCGTGGAAGCGTCGCATTTGTTGCCAACGTGGGTGGAACCGAACGTGGCGGAAGGGAGGACGTTCGTGAGAGGCGGCGCGGTGCGGGTGGTGGGCGACGTGAGCGATTTTCATAATGATAACATCAACGCCGACGGGAGCGAAGGGAACGACCAGTCGAGGCGAACGGCGCTAAAGACGAACGCGGAAGCGTTGGACGCGTTGATTGCGTCTTGTTCTTTCGGTTCAGATGAAGATCATGAAAAGAAGTATAGTTTAGGCGAAGCGATCGACAGGTATCTGAAAGAGACAAAGATGAAGAAATACCAAACGGACGAAGCGATTTTGACGTCGAGACATCTCGCGCGGGCGTTACTTCCGAGGCGCGTTCGGAACGCTTTACGTGTGATTAGCAAAGAAGAAGGAGAAAGAAAAAGAAGCGATGAGATGACGACGATGACGCCGACGACGAAGCAAACGTTCATTCAAACGGCTGCTCGCATGTTTTACGAGCGAACGCCAACGGACGTGCGAAGCTCGAAAGAGTTTCGCAATTTGAACTTGACCGAAGCAGTCGAGGACGACGCGAAACGTTCCGTCATGGACTCCGTCACGCTTCGTTTTTCCCGATGCGCGTACGCGCAACTCGCTCGAGCAAAGTTCGACGCGCCGAGAAAGTACCCGATGGATGTCGTCGCGAAAACCACCGACGTGGACGTGCACAACGCGTTTGATGTGGGGATGAAATTAGTGGTCGGGATGGAGATTGCGTTGGAGAAGCTTTTGAGCGAAGACGTGGACGAGGAAGAGAAGGCGTCTGCGTTCAGCGCGGTGGAAATTGCGGCGATTTTGAGATTTAAAGACGCGTTAGATCGCGCAGAAGAAACGGAACACGACGACGACGACGATAATGATAGCGAATTTTCAGATTCGCTCGAACCGGAAAGCGACCAGTGGATGCGAGACGGCATGCTCGAATTAGACAACGAGATTTTAGCGAGAGCAGCGGAGCGCGAAATGCACCCTTTGTCGGAAGACGACGAAGACGCCTTCGACGATTTCGGCCTCGACGACGACGACGATATACTCGATGAACGACGAGAGAAAGAGAAAGCGTTTAACGAGGACGTGAAACGAGTCGGGAAAAAACTCGGGACGTTTATGAACGCGAAAGCGACGTATAAAGGCGCGGAAGGAGTGGACGACGGGAACAGCAGAAGTAGTTATTCGAAGAAAATTGCGCCGCCGGAACTCGACGCCGACGCGTTCGAACGCGATCTGATGAACGCTTTAATGGACGACCCGGAATCGGAACAGTTTTTAGAGCAATTTACGAAAGATTTAGTGTTCAACGACGAGAGCGTCGTGGGTGCGTCTTCTTCTTCGATGCATGCCAGTAGAAAAGTAGCCGACGACGTTCAAAACGAACTCGATTTACAAGCGGAAGATTTCGACGTCGCGTACGAGGCGGCATTAAGAGAGCAACTGCTCGGATCGCACGTGGAAGAGTCCGTGAAACGAACGACGGTAACTTCGATGGATCCGAACGGTGAAGAAGGAGGAACAAATGTTGATGAAAGAGAAAGCATAGAAAATGAAACGATTAAGGACGTTTTGAAATCCGCGGTGATGCAAAACGGCCGATCCGGACCGGCGAGCATTTTGCTCGGCACTTTAGAAGAAAAAGGTTCGTCGTCGAAGGAATAGATGTATAGTTACGATAGCAGTTTGAAATGTCAAAAAGCTGGTTTCAAGCATTCTTAGCGTTATATTATTTTACAACTTTCTTCTTCTTCTTCTTCTTCTTCTTCTTCTTCTTCTAAGCGCGCTGTCGTTTCACGGACCGCTTCAGACCTCCGTCCACTTGCCTTTTCGCTTTCTCTCGCAACTTCTCCACGTTTGATTCGCCAAATACCATGTTCGAAGAATCCTTACCGCCATCCATCATAGCGCTCTCATCTTCGTCCGCGCGTTCAATGACGCATTTTCTCCCGTACAAGTGCGCACTTCCTAATGCTTCCATTGCATCTGTTGCTTCCCGTTGCGTCGTGTATTCAATGAACGCAAAACCTCGGTGCGATCCGTCGAATTTCTTCGGCACGCGAACGGATTTCAAAGTGCCAAACGGATTGAACAACTTTTGTATGTCGCGTTTTGTCGCCTCGAACGCGACGTTTCGGAGCACGAGCTTAGTCGCTGATTTGCCTTTTGGTATTTTGGATTTCTTTTTCATGAGCGCGTTGTCATCGTCGACGGTTTCCGGTTGTTGTTGTTGAGAAGAAGACATTTTCTGCTTCGAGAGCTCGGTCGATAAGACTTTACCGTCTAATTTTCCAGCACCGGTGGAGACTATTTTCGAGCAAATCGAGGCGGTTTCGTGCGACTCAAACTCGACGAAACCAAAGCCCTTGGATAAAGAAGTTTTACCGTCCGAACTTGGTTTTCGGGCAATTTTGGCGGATACGATTCTCCTATTCTTTCCTCCAGCGCGCTTGCAGAGATTTTCAAAGAATTGAAGAAAACTCTCGTCCGTGGTGGCAAAGTCGATGTTTTTCACAAAGAGAACTTTAGACTTCTCTTCGTCCTCGTCGTCATAGTCGGATGCATTTTTGTTAGCGGTGGTGGCCTTCACCGTTCTCTCATTTCTTGGTGCGCCATCATCATCGTTGTTGTCGTCGTCGTCAGCGCTCTTCTTGTTGAAGATGTCCTTCGGCGCCCATTCGACGTATAGCGGAACGTGTTTGTACCTCTTGTAAGCTAAACCTTGAAACGCTCTTCGCGCTTCGTTGCTCTCTAAGAATTCCGCGATCGCAATTGTCCTGGTCGACGGTAACACCAATTGACTCAAGCTGCCAAACTTTTCGCACATCTCTCGCAAATCTGATTCCTCGGTTTCGTACGGTAAATTTTTTATCAAAATTGAATGTTTCGAACGCGCAATTTTGACGTTTTTTCTCGATTCTGCGCCAGATTCGAGCGACTGGACGTTCACGCCGTTATTGCCGAGTTCTTTTTTCGTGTTTGCGATGACTTGGGCTTCACCAAGCGCGACTCGGACCGCGACGTCTTCGGTTTCCGTGCTCAACAAATCGCTCTTGTCAACGCCGTATATCGCAGCCACGGCGGAGAGGACGGTGTCTTGACGCATGAAGAGTGCGTTCCAGGCTTTTTTATCACCTGCGTCTGCTTTGCGCATTTGCTCTTTCTGCTTCTTGTAGGAGTTGTCGTTTGGGTCGTCGTTGTCTTCACCGTCGTTCAAAGTTATTCTCCCGACGCCGCCTAACGTGTTCTTCTCCGCGTTCGTAGGCGCTCGTTTCGCCGGTAAAACGTGTAAAATGCGACCTTGGAAAATAGCACCGTCTAAGACGTCGATGCATTTCACGCCATCTTCTGGAAGTGCGAACGTCGCGTACGCCAATCCTTTGCTCTGTTTGGTCGACTTGTCCACTAAGACGTGCACCGCGGTCAATTTGCCGACGTGAGATTGCAAATGATCGAAAAGTTCTTCTTCGGTGCACGTGTACGCGAGGTTGCGAAGGAACACGCGACCAGTTTCTTGTAAGGATTCCATGTCCGTCGCTTGGACGACTTCGACTTCTTCCTTTGCGTCCTTTTCTCCTTCTTCATCTTCTTTTTCTCCTTCAATTTCTTTCTTCTTTTTGTTCTTTGATTTCTTTGACTTCTTCTTCTCCTCATCCTCATCATCATCCGAAGGCGTATCTGAACCAGAATCATCCTTGTCGTCGTCGTCCACTTCCTTTCCTTCACCGTCGCCGCTGCTACTTTCGCTATCATCCTCCGAATCTTCATCGTCGTCCTCCTCCTCCTCCTCTGAATCATCATCATCATCTGAATCATCCGAATCGCTAAAATTTCCCTTCTTCGCTTTCAGATAATCCATATCCGAAACCGTCTCGTCCTTCTTAATGTCGTCTGAATCGGAGTCTATCTCTTCTTCTGATTCGTCATCGCTACTACTACTATCACTGCTATCGTTATCTAGATCCTGGTACTCGTCGTCGTCCGAATCTTCGTTCGCGTTTCCGCCTTCGGTATCTTCGATGATCTTCTCCTTCCCGTCTACCCCGTCGCCGTCGGTGATTTTCGTTTGCGCCAGACCAGACGCGTACTCGTCTTCGTGCACTAACCCATCGGACCAAAATTTTGCCGCAAACTTACTCTTCGGTAACATCAAAGCCATGTATTCTCTCAATTTCGGATCTTCTCGCAACTTTTCTTCCAACATTTTCTCCTCTGGCGAAATGAACTGTTCTTTTTTCGCTTTCAGAGCGGCTTTCTCCATCTTGATTCTCTCCCGAACGCCGATAAACCGATTCGGATCCTCTTTCTTTCCATCCTCGCCCTCATCTTCTTTTCCGTTTTTCTTGTTATTCTTCCTCTCCTCTTCTTTCTTCATCCTCTCGTTCGCGCTCGTCCCTTCCGAGTACTTCGACCACGGTCTCTCCGCGCCTCGCAAACTCGCCTTCTCTCGATCTTTACGACTCAACGCGAACGACACGTCGATCCGACTGGTATCTATGAACGTGTTGTGGAAATACTTCAGCGCTTTCGCCGCCATCTCTTCTGTTTTATACCCGATAAATCCCAGACATCGAGACCCGGATGAAGATGAAGCGCGGGAGTGTCGATTTTGCCGCCGCTGAGCGTCGCTGCCGCTATCGTGCGCAGTTTTAATCACGCAATCGGTCACTTCCCCGAGCGGCGCGAAATGGTCGCGAAATCGCGCTTCCGTGTAATGTTTCGGCAGGTTTTTCACGCACAATCGACTGGAAACGAAGACGACATCATCGGCGAGAGTGTTACGCGGCGTTGTTCCTTCGTCTTCTCTTTTCATCGTCGTTTATTTTTCCTCTCTCGCTTTCTTCGTCTCTCTCTCTCTCTTGTGACGGCGGCACACGGGTTGGAAAAATCCAATTCTCTCTCTCTCTCTCTCTCTTTTGTTCTCTCTCTCTCTCTCTCTCTCGCGTCTGAGAATTCCAAAAACGAGAGAGAGAGAAACGAGAGAATCGCGCGTTCTCTCGTTTCTCTCTCTCTCTCTCTCTCTCTCTGTGCGCGCGTTCTCCTTTTTTTAACGCGCTGTTTGCGTGCGTTGTTCTTTCCTGTGCACTTTTTTTCTTTTCGGTCGTCCATTATTAGGGTTGGACACCCTAAATATTTTGAACCCATTTTTTTCTCTTCTTCCTTCTTCCTCTTTTTCCTTCACAAAAAAATTTGTCGAGAGAGTAAAAGCACGCACAGAGGTACGTTTTTCGTTCTCGCGAACGCGCGCGTTTTCGCGGAGGATGATTTTTACGCGCTTCGCGAGCGTTACGATGGAACGAGTTCGAATATTCACGCGTTTTCTTTTCGCGCGGTGTGCGTGTCGTGCATTTCAATATAGTCGCGTCGCGAGGATGGATTTTTTCGCAGAGAGAGGGCTAAAAAATGCGGATGGTTTCTCGCGCGTCTGTGCTCTTTTGTGAAGCGCGATCGGCCGAAACGCGCGCGGGATTGGCACCGATGGTTCGAATGGATATCGAGGAGTGCGAATCCGCGGTTGCTGCGCCGCGCGCGTCTTCGCGACGGGTCGTTTGCGCGTCGAATTCGAGAATTTTTTTTTTTGCCTCCTCTCTCCTTTTTTAGGACCTAGAAGAAGGGAAGAACTCTTCTCGCGTCTCTCTCGTCTTTTTATCATCGTCCGTCTCTTTCCCCACGCGTCGTCGCGCTCACCCTCTTTTCTCCCTCTCTCTCACGACCAAAACAGACTATTTTAACTCAGCAGCAAGATGAGACTCGTAAAAACTGTGCGAGAGATTGACATTCCGGAAGGCGTCACGGTCAAGATGCACGGCAGAAAAATCTCCGTGACCGGTCCGAGAGGCGAACTCCACAGAGATTTCAACCACATCGCGAAGATTGACTTGCACCACGACAAGGAAAACAACAAGATTGTCGCGGCGATGTACTTCCCAACCAGCAAAATCACTTCGGCGTTGAGATCGACGTGCTCGCACATCAGCAACTTGTTTGACGGGGTTTTGTACGGGTACGAGTACAAGATGAGAGCGGTGTACGCGCACTTTCCGATCAACATCAACATCGACGAAAAGAAGGGCGACATGGTGGAAATCCGTAACTTTTTGGGCGAAAAGAGACCGAGAAAATGTAAGATGTTGCCGGGCGTCCGAGCGGAACGATCGAGCGACGTGAAGGATCAAATCGTGTTGACTGGGAACGACATCGACAACGTTTCCAAGAGCTGCGCGTTGATCCACGACTCGTGCTTGGTGAAGAAGAAGGACATTCGTAAGTTTTTAGATGGCATGTACGTCTCCGAGAAGAGAGTCATGAAGCCGGAAGAATAAAAGAGTGGTTGTATTTTTTTTGTCTGTCGATCCAAATTTTCCTCGGGCGGTTTGCGCATAACGCGAACGCGAGGAAAAAGAGAGAGAGAAAGAGAGTATTATACCGCGGTTTTATATATTCGGATTTAAATTTAGAGGGTGTTTCCTAGCTTAGCATGTTTTGACAACCGTTCCAGAAAAAAGGCGGTTGTGTAATACGATCAAATATATACGAACGCGTGTGTTTGAAAGAAATTATTTTAAACAATGTGCCGTCGCTCGCGCGTCCTCGTCGTCTCGCTTCATCTCCTGCGCCACCCGAGCCTCGTGAATTCGCATGTCTAAATGTGTCTGATCTCTGAAAAATTAAAAACACTCCGCACACTTCTCTCTCTCTCTCGCGCGCGCTTTTCGCATCAAAACAATGATCGTTCAACAGCGACGCCGTCGCGCCGCGAGTCGTCGTCTTCTGCGTTTTTTTTCTCTCTTCCTCTTTTTCTGTTTCGCGCGAGCGCAGAAGAAGAACGACTTCTCGGAAACGCTTCGAATTTTACAAAACGAGGAACCACCTCGGACGACGTGTTTACCCTCGGACGAATTCGTTAAGGTGTCCGGGAACGAGTTTATTTTAAACGGGAAACCGTTCACGTTCGCCGGTTGGAATCAGTGGGAGGTGGTCGAAGCTTCGAGCAACGCGCCGCCGCCGTATCGATGGACACCAAGATTGGGAATTTTACACGTGACGAAACAGTTGGACGTGGCGGTGGAAACGGGCTTAAAAGTCGTTCGCATCTGGGCGCATACCATCACGGAAGGGTACGCGCTGCGACCGACGAAAACGACTTGGAACGAGAGAGCTCTGAAAGGGTTGGATTTTTTTATCAGCGAGTGCGAGAAACGCGAGATTAAGGTTGTTTTAGTCCTCGCGGATAACTGGTATCGCACGGGCGGGATTAAAGAATATTGCGAGTGGTCGAAGACGTGTCGAGATCAGAGCGAGTTTTTCACGGACGACGAAGCGCAGGTAAGAGATTTCTAACGTATAAAAATTAGGTGTATGATAATGTTTTTTATTTGTGCGCAGAAGTACTACAAGCAAACGATCGATTACTTGGCGTACAGAACGAATTCAATCACGAAGCGTCGGTACAGAGACGACCCGACTATCATGGCGTGGAACTTAGCCAACGAAGCCAGAGCGAAAGGCAAGCCAAGCGGAAACATGCAAAAGTGGATCGAAGATTCGTGCGAGTACCTCAAGAAGAAAGCGCCGAATCATTTAGTGGCGGTTGGTTACGAGGGATTTTTAGACGACAGCAGACGACGCGAACAAAACTTCGTGAACCCGGGTAAAGGCGGCGGACGTTGGGCTGGCCGCGAGGGTCAAGATTTTTTGTCGCAAGTAATCGAATCCCCGTGCATCGATTACGCCGCCGTCCACGTTTGGCCGGATGCGTGGGACGTCGAAACGCCCGAATTTCAAAAAGAATTCATTTTGAACCGAGCGAAACTCACCGACGGAAAGAAACCATTCGTGCTGGAAGAGTTTGGGATCATCGTCGGGAAATCGCCGGAAGAGAGGAAAGAAGACATGAAGAAGCGAGACTTGTACTTCAAAAACGCGTTCGATACGACCGAGAAACTCGCCAAGGAGAAAAAAATCAGCGGTTCGATGTTTTGGCACTTTTACGACGAAGGCGTCGGACCCGGTCGGTTCGGCGTTCGAACGAGCGACGCGTCGACTTGGGCTCTGATTGAAAATCACGCCAAGTTTATGGCTCGATTGAGTGGATTACAAACGAGCTGCCCGGCGGCGGCGGCGGCGGCAAAGAAGGTTCCCGCGATTTCTAACTAACTAACTCTTCTTCTTCTTCTTCTATTTCTATGGACTAATAAAACACACTAACTCGGCAAAGAGGGTTCCCGCGACTTCTAACTAACTAACTAACTCTCTTCTTCTTCTTCTTCTTCTTCTTCTTCTTCTTCTTCTTCTTCTTCTTCTTCTTCTTCTTCTATGGACTAATAAAACACACTAACTCTTAACGAAACACATCCAAGCGCTGTTCTCTCTCCCACCTTCTTCACCTCCCGTCTTCTCTCCAGAACACGCCTCGTTCTCCTCCGCTTCCCAAACGAACCGAATCTCGTCCTCCCCGAACCCTTCTCGCACGCAGTCCTCGTCTAACTCGCACTCTTTCGTCGAATACGCCGAGACGACGATTGGCGCGTTTGGATATCTTTTCAACACTTTCCTAAAACTCTCCAACCAAGAATCGTACCCCCACACGCCGGCGTTGAACGCGAACGCGCAATCGTACTCTATGTTCGTCTCTTCTTCTTCTTCGTCGTCATTTTTTCTCTCGTGAAACAAACACCGCTCGCGTTCGACGACTTTAACACCACCTTCTGATTCTCGCATCTTCTTCTCATCATCCAGCCTACCATCAATCCCAACAGCGGCGCGCTTTTTGTCCTTCTCCTCTTCCATCGCAGCAGTCACTACTAAATTTGGTCCAAACAAGCTCAAATTCACGCGTCTTTCTCTCCCGCACTCCCGAAATATCCTCTCCGTCTCCTCGTCGTTTCTGCCTTCGTTTCTATCCGCGCCTAACACGAGCACATTCAACGGTTTAGTAGTTGTTGGGGAAAATTTCAACGAAGAAGACGAAGAAGACAACCGACGCAACGCGGCGAGGATTGTCTTCGACCTCGACGTGACGTCTAAAAAAGAAGAAGAACGACAACGAGAAGCGTCGTCAAAGTCGTCGTCGTTCGCATCCTCTCCTTCTTCTTCGCGCATTTATTCTTCTTCTTCACAGTCTTTGGCGTCTCGGCGGCTGGATTTTCCTTTCATTAAAAAAAAAAGAACATCAAAACAAGATATAAAAAATCGAATTTCTATATTCGTAGCGGCTTCTCGCGGATCGTCGTCAAAAACGCGTCTGTCTGTCTGTATGTATGTATGTATGTATGTATGTCTCTGGTTTTTGACCAAAGAAGAGAGAGAGAGAGAGAGAGACGAGCGCAGACAGAGTGTTGTTGCACATGAAACTCTAACTCGTATTTTATTTCAGAGAGAAAAAATATTTACTCGTATTTTTTGGAAAAGCCCACAAACACAGA
>Ga0255766_10003627_pt1 | contig 13333 bp, 9 predicted proteins | sample 071ome_23_FD_179966 | JGI IMG/M metagenome (GOLD analysis project Ga0255766, IMG submission 179966) | Coastal salt marsh microbial communities from the Groves Creek Marsh, Skidaway Island, Georgia - 071403BT metaG (version 2) | ecosystem: Environmental > Aquatic > Marine > Intertidal zone > Salt... | reverse complement strand
GATGAAGAGTTTCAGATTAATACACGCACGACCAACTATCACGATCAATCCTCCGTCGTCGGCCTAGCGGATGGCGGGTTTGTTGTGATTTGGGCCGCATTCGACCCTAATCAAAAGATAAGCGTGTACAGTCGTCGCTACGATGCCGAGGGGGTAGCTCAGGGGGCTGAGTTTAAGGTCAACACCACAACGACAAGTTTTAATTGGTTTCCATCGGTCGCTGCTCTTGCAGATGGCGGCTTTGTGGTGACCTGGGGCGCGGATGACAACATCTACGGCCAGCGTTATGACGCCCAGGGAGTAGCTCAGGGCGATGAGTTTTCAGTTGGTACCAATCCTGTTTCGCGAAAAGACTTCGCTTCGATCGCGGCCCTGGCGGATGGCGGCTTCGTTGTGACCTGGACCTCACAAGACTTCTCTAACTCTTATACTAATATCGTGGGTCAGCGCTATGACAGCCAAGGGCTGGCTCAGGGAGCTGAGTTCCAAGTCAATACCTATTCAACTGAATTCGCAGACCGTTCTGCTGTGACAGGCCTTTTGGAAGGGGGGTTTGTAGTAATCTGGGATTCGGAACGACTGGACGGGTCAGCGAACAACGTATTCGGCCAGCGCTACGACGCCGCGGGGGCGGCTCAAGGTGACGAGTTTCAGGTCAATACCACTACGTTTGCCAATCAATTTCTGAGTGCGGTCGCGCCTCTTCGCGATGGCGGTTTCATGGTGACATGGACCTCTTATGATCAAGGGAGCCGTGGTTATGACATTTACGGTCAGCGTTACGATGCGAACGGAATTCCGCTAGTATATGAATTCAAGGCCAACACCTCTGCAGATGGCTCCCAAAGCTGGCCTTCGGTCGTAGCTCTTGCGGACGGTGGCTTTGTGGTGATCTGGCAATCCAACGACCAGAACGAAAGAGGCGAGCTTATACAAGGTCAGCGATATGCCGCCTCCTTCCACAGTGAAGACACTACCCTTTACGTGGATGCCAGACAAGTCTCAGACGCCGATGGTCTCGGCCAAATCAGTTGGCAATGGCAACGCTCACAAGACAATGGTGCTAGCTGGACGGACATCCAAGGTGCCACTGCCAGCGAGTATTCGCCCGGGGACCCTGATGTTGGATTCCTCCTTCGGATAGTAGGTATGTATACAGATGGTCAGGGTTTTGCTAACACGATTTATAGCCCCCCCACTACGCCTATATTTAACGTAAATGATACCCCAGTTGGCGATGCGCAGGTGCTCAGGAGCCCAGACAACATCCTGTCCGTAGACATATCCTCCATTACAGATGACGATGGGCTTGGAGATTTTACTTATCAGTGGCTGGCCGAAGGGCAAGCTATCATCGGCGCTAATGAAGCTACCTACGACTTATCTGCACAAGATGCTGGGAAGCTTATTGCTGTAGCAGTTAGTTATGTTGATGGTTACGGCACTATGGAAACCCTTATCAGCGACAGCGTTTCTGGTACAGCATTGAATACCCCTCCTTCAGGTAAAATTGAGATATGGGGCAATTTTGAACTTGGAGCTGTGATCACACCTGATGTCAGCGCCCTTCAGGATGCTAATGGGCTAGGAAGCTTTGGTTATTTGTGGTTGGATGATGCAGGGGAATTGATCTCTGAAAATCTGACTCTGACGATTACTGAATCTATCCTTGGCAAGAATCTCCGATTCAAAGTTGTTTATACAGATAGAGATCGTTTTGACGAAAGCGTCCTTTCAGACTTGATCACAATCCCTTCAGATGGCGATGACATTTTAAATCTGGAGATTGGTGGTAATACTATCAATGGTTATGACGGGCTGGATCGAGTGGTGTATGCCGACGATTACGAGAGCGTAACTGTAACCAAAACGTCAACTGCTTGGGAAATAAATTCTGAAGCGGGTACGGATACTCTTGAAGGGATTGAACGACTCGAGTTTGGTGATAAAAAACTTGCGCTAGACATCGATGGAAATGCAGGAGCAGTAGCCAAATTACTCGGTGCCTTTCTCGGAGCTGAAGGAGTTCAAATCACGGAATATGTCACTATTGGATTAGAAGCATTGGATAGTGGCACCAGCTTTGAAGGCTTACTCCAGTTGGCCTTGGACACTGTTTTTGGATCGGATCCTTCTGGAACTGAATTGGTAGGTACTTTTTATCAGAATCTTACCGGCCAGACAGCACCTCAAGACATTATTGATACTTATGCAAATCTCATTGATTCGGGGTCATTAACACCACTTGAACTTGCCACTGAGGTTGCTGAGCACCCCCTTAATGCTGAAAGTATTGATCTGATTGGACTTGCTACAACTGGAATTGAATACGCGTAACCGAAGAACTACTTAACACTCAAAAGCCCTAAAAACCCCCCTCATTATCTCTATATTCTCAGTACCCCCTCTAGCCTCCCGCATACTCCTCAGAGCGCCTCAGAAGCCCTCTAAGCAATTGCCCTCATTTGCAGGAACAAGCTGGGGGCATATTTGGGGGCAAGCTGAAAAATTACTTAAATTTTAGTCAGATTAAACAATTACTTAACTTGCCTATTAAACGCCCCCCGCCTCCACCAAATATAAGTCCACGCAAGTCCAACGAAGTCCTCAAAGCCCTGTTAACCAGGGCTTTTTTGTATATACTCATTCCAAAGACAACCAAAGAATTCTTACTGAATCCAACAATATTGATGGTATCAATGATGGTATTTAGCGATTAACCATAAACGATACCATCAAAGCGCGAGTGTTAACTATGCATAAGCTTGCAGCTAAAGCAGCCTAAAACGCCAAACCTGAAACTAAACCCTATAACCTGAGTGACGGGGGCGGCTTGTACTTGCTGGTGAAGCCTAACGGGACCAAGGCTTGGAGGTTTAACTATCGCTTTAATGGAAAACAGAAAACACTGGCTATTGGTGTTTTCCCAGATGTAAGCCTTAAAACAGCGCGCGAAAAGCATAAAGAGGCAAGAGAAAATCTAGCGAATGACATAGACCCTAGCTCTCAAAAAAAGGCCATAAAAGCGGCCAAACTGAGCGAATCTGCAAAACAGCTTCGAGATAGTCGCGAGCGAATGGGCTAAGACTCGCGGCAAAAAAGCAATTAGTACAGAGAAACGGCAGCAAGCTTTGCTGAAGAAAGACCTCGTCCCGTATCTTGGTAATCGGTCTATCGCTGATATCAACACACCCGAAGTACTCAAGGTACTCCGTAAAATAGAAACTAGGGGGGCGATAGAAACAGCGCACAGAGCAAAGCGACTACTAGGTCAGGTATTTCGTTATGCAATAGTGACCGGTCGGGCCGAACGAGACCCCAGCGCCGACTTAAAAGATGCGCTCGCTCAGCCGACGAAAACACACTTCAAATCTATTACTGAACCTGCTGAAGTAGGGCCACTAATAGCCGCAATTAACAGCTACCAAGCTACTCCAGTCGTGATGGCAGCTCTAAGACTTACCCCCCTACTCTTTTGCCGTCCAGGCGAACTTCGCCATCTTGAGTGGAAAGAGGTTAATTTCGATGAAGCTAGAATCGAATTACCTGCCATGAAAATGAAAACGAAAGAACCGCATATCATTCCACTTGCGACACAGGCAATTGAGATATTTAAAGAGTTACAGTTAATCACTGGCAGCGGTAAGTTTGTTTTTCCTAGCGCGCGAGGTTCCAGCCGACCCTTATCAGAAAACGGAGTGCGAACGGCGCTCCGCACACTCGGATATACGAATGAGCAGATTTCACCACATGGCTTTAGAGCGATGGCCAGAACCATTCTTGATGAAATCCTCAACTTCCCAGTCGATTGGATAGAACACCAGCTAGCCCATTCGGTTAAAGATGCAAACGGTAGAGCGTATAACCGCACCAAACATCTCGAACAGCGGCGAGGCATGATGCAAAAGTGGGCTGATTACTTGGATGAATTAGCTTCATCTTAGACCAACAGGGGGTGCCAATCTTGATGAGCAAATGGAATCTGAGCGATGAAGAAAAGCAGGAGTTACGAGCCTTATTACCGAAAATTAATGACAAGAATTTTGGTGAATTTACTCAGTTAGTTGATGACCTGATCATCACTCAGTTGCAGATATCACCAGATAAAGATAACAGGCCTCTGACTCCGGGAGAATTAAAGAGGGAGCTTAAAAAGATTCACGCTTACTTCGACAAGGCAGTTGCAGGCATGGAGTATTTATATGCAAGAGGCATTTTCCCATCGCTCTTTGATCAACATTACTTAATTGCAAACAAACAACACCCTAGAAAAGCAGTTAAAGATGATCTCCTAAATAAACCCCATGTATCTAGCTCATATGTTGAGCAAATCACCAGGTCTCTCTCCTGCAGCATGGAGAGCTTTGCAGCAAGCTGTGAGCCGCAAGGCGGGAGAAATAAAGACAAACGATTCCATGTTCTCATCATTGAAATAGCCAAATTCTTTAAACTATACCTGCCTAATTCCGCAATCAGTAAGTATCCTAATACTAATTTTTCTAGGGTCGTTACCTATATCTTGACGTGTGTTTTAGATGAGCGTTATTCCAAATATAAAGGTCCTAAAGATCCTGAGCGTCGGATTGAGGACGCTCTAAAAGAATTTCACGCACGCGTGAATTGAAAGGGACAAAATAAGGTTTTTTTCTTCGGTTTTGCCTTCTTATAGCTTTCGAATAGATTGATTAGCCTAACAGCTCCTAATAACAGTAAGGAGTTCCTAGCAATGCCTAATCAGACCATCAATCTAAGAATAGAGCGCAGGCAAGACGTCCTCGACAAAGTAAGATTCTCCCGCTCCACCCTTTACTCTCGAATTCAACAAGGTCTATTCGTGCCACCTGTATCCTTGGGTCGAAGATCTGTGGGATGGCTTGAGCATGAAACAGATATGGTCATCAGAGGTCTTGTTAGCGGAAAGACTGATTTAGAGATTAAGGAGCTGGTTAAAGATGTAATAGCTCTTAGAGCCAATCTCTGCGATCAGAGTCCTCTTCAGGACGCACATTTCCTCAATTTTTCGCCCCGAGCGGAGGGAATGCTATGAGCCTTCGTAAAGCAATCAACCAAATGTGTAAGAGTTGTATTCACGACCCGTTATCTGCAGGTACTTGGCGGCAGCAAGTCTTCCTCTGTAGCGTCAAATCGTGTCCATTGTGGGAATTAAGGGCTAAGCCAACTCGACCTATTCCTTTAACAATTATTACTCAGTATCGGGCCGAAAATGATGAATTTCAGCCAAAGGAAGGTGCGTAATGGCTGAGAACCGAAAACCACCAGCGTATCAAGAGTACGCATCAACCATGCTAGCCGATATTTCGTTCCGTTCGATGGACCTGGAAGAAAGGGGCCTACTTTATACAATGCGCTTAGAATGCTGGGCTAATGAATCGCTTCCTAGCAATATAGACACTCTATCTAATGTGTTAGGACAAAACATTAAGCCGGAACACATTAAAGCGGTTCAATCGTTTTTCCAGATAGATGAATCAACCATTATTAGTCCTGAATTAAATGACTACCGACAGCATATGAAGAAAGACGCGAAAAACAGAGCAGAGGCGGACGAAAAGGTGCGAACAAGACCAACTCTAAAGCGAAGTCTTCCGATAAAACTGAGAGCTCGGGTAACCCGCGGGTAAGCCGTCGGGGTAGTGGCGGGTTCTTAGTAAAGTCAAACCCAGAAAAGCAAAGTCAAAACCAACGTAATAAGGGTAAGTTCTCATACAAGGATGAAGATGGTGTTGACTCACTAGACAGTGAGCTTTACAAGCCAGCATCAGAGTGCGACCGTTGTTTTGGCGAGGGATGTGGATGGTGCGATGGCTAATTCCTCGAAAGTCAAAAGAGTTGGAAGCTACTTATCGGGAATGCGAAGAACCAAACATAACTGCGATAATTTACGCTATTTACTGTAATTTAAGAAATTACGGACTTTGGATAGACTACGATGCCGATTAATCGATATAGCGCCCGGGTTTGAGTTAAAAGACTCAACTTTGGGATTAGTCGAAGCAAGGAGCTCAGTAACTCATGACAGTTCTTTAGGATCCTAAATTTAACTACAAATTTTAGTTTTAATAGAGCAATCTTAGTGAGGAAGCTTTATTTAGAGCAAGTCGCTTAACTTAGGTAAACCAATTTAAACAGCCCTAACGCTAACAATGTTCTGCGGCGCGAAATACCCACGTCGTTACGCTGCCAAAGTACCTTGTGTCTAAAGACCTTCAAGAACTGAGGGGACTGTGAGGCGAGCAATAAGCGACCGCAGGATGCGTGAAGACTTAATTTGATGTTCGCGAAGACATATTAAATTGATGGTACTTATGATGGTATCGATTATATAAAATTAATTTATATCTCAATATATCAATAACTTATAATTACTATTTAGTAGAACCCGTAGCTACCATCTACTCTCTTTTAGGGGTCTCCTTAAAGGGGTCAGACCCCCTTTAAACAAGACGCTGCAAAGAAAAGCCAGCGGCGCGCTGCGCTCCTTCGCCGAAAGCCCCATTGTTAATTTGAGTGCTGGCCTAGTAGCGATCTTCACCGCGGCCTCTGAAATCATGGAAGCAGCCGAGTCCGCCGAGGGGGCAGGCATTGGCGCACATCATGGCGTACTTGCTTTCGGCGTCATTTACGCTCTGAAAGCGCTGCCCGAAATGCTTGGCGGCTTAGACGCTCGGATCAAAGCAGATGAGAATGAAACGGAAAACGTTCAAGAGTCGGTAGCGGACAAATTCCGCTGCTTAATTCTCCAGTCTCACAGGCCTATACCGCCAAACCCAAAGACTAAGCAGAACGCCGAAAACCTGCAGCAGCAATCGGATAACATGGCCGGTGCTCGACAGCGAGCTCCCATCGCCAAGTTCGAGGTCATACATCCACATATAGATATTGGCAGGATAAACACACACCAAGAACACAGCGCTAGCCAGCCCAGTTATATTCCTTAGGCGCGGCAGAAGGAATCCAACTCCGAGCGCGAGCTCGGCGGCACCGCTGACATAAACCCAGAATGTCGCGGAACCTGGAATCGGGGGAACGATAGGCGCAAACCATTGGGGGTCGAGAAAATGAAGAGCGCCTGCGTAGAGCCAAAACGCGGCGGCGAGCAGTCCCACCGCATGCCACATCAAAGATTTCATAGAAGTTTCCATAGTAGCTCCCAAGATTTCACGAGCGCACTATAACAAGAAGCTGCCTGCCAATGGGAAACTATCGCTGCAAGGAACGCAGGCGCTACACTCGCAAATCACACTCCGTTGAAAGCTTAACCGTAGAATGCTCATCGAATCTTGAGCGGCTGCTATCGTGATCCTATCGACCCAGTCGCGCATCCTGTGTCAGACTGTTCGCATGAGCCAATACACCCCTATCGCACTCCCCGACAGCGCCACCCTAACCGATGAAGAGAGCCTCGCTCAGAGTCAGGCGTATCTAAACTTCATCCAAAGCCGGCACAGCGTGCGCGACTTCGCTGCGACTTCGGTACCGCAAGACATCATCGCCACTGCGATTCGCGCTGCAGGCACGGCGCCGAGAGGAGCCAATCATCAGCCTTGGCATTTCGTGTGTGTTAGCGACCCCCTGAAGAAGCGCGAGATACGACTCGCTGCCGAAGCCGAAGAACGTGCTTTCTATGATGGCAAAGCAGGCGAGCGATGGCTTAACGATCTCAAACCGCTAGGCACAGACGCCGAAAAGCCTTTCCTCGAAACGGCCCCCTGGCTCATTGCGATTTTTATGGAGCGTCATGGCAAGGACGAAGAAGGCAATCCACGCAAGAACTACTACATGCCCGAATCGGTTGGCATCGCTACCGGCTTTTTGCTCAACGCCCTCCACGCGGCTGGGTTAGCCACTCTAACCCACACGCCCAGCCCGATGAAATTCCTTAGCGAAGTTCTCGAGCGCCCGTCAACAGAAAGGCCCTACTTGCTGATTGTTACAGGCCACGCGGCAGAGTCTGCCAAAGTGCCAGCAGCGGCGAAGAAAAAAAAGTCTTTGCAGCAGATTGCCAGCTTTATCTAAACCCAAGCCTCTGAGTTAGCAGGCTACCGGATGAGCTGAACCCTTGCCGCTGCTGAGTCGTCTGCTATGCTTTCATTGCACTCTCTAAATAACATGACTAAGAGCGATGAAGATGCCATGAAAATACTCGTGATGGGCCTGCCAGGGGCCGGCAAAACCACGCTCGCCGAGCAGCTGCACAAAAAGCTGGGTAACTGCACGTGGTTGAATGCCGACGAGGTCAGGAAACAAGCCGACGACTGGGATTTTTCTGAGAAAGGAAGGCTGCGCCAGGCGCGCAGGATGGGCAGCTTTGCCGACGAGCTCGTGGCTCAGGGTAAAACAGCGCTATGCGATTTCGTTGCGCCTACCGCAGCGACCCGAGGAGAATTCAACGCCGACTTTACAATCTGGCTAGACACCATCGACAAGAGCCGCTTCGCCGACACCAATGCTCTCTTCGAGTGGCCCACCGCCTTTGATCTACGGATCGCCGCGGGAACTATAACCAGCGCGAGAGCTGGCACAGGCTCACGCAATCCCTTTCTTCCGCCATCTCGGCCTGGAGCTGACATATCAGTCCTCGTCCAAGCCCAGATGGCGATTGAGCTTTTTTCTGGCTTTAAGCTCCAGCATGGCCTCGCCATAGGCTGAGGTCAGCTCATCTATGCGTTTCTCATAAAGCTCGGCGACATCTCGGGAATTAGCGCGTAGGGCATTCTCCATACCCGCCTCCGCCTCGTCGACTCATTGCTGCACCTCAAAGGGCTTTAAATCATGTTCTCTGGCAGCGCTCGCTGCACTGGTCTTACCGCAGATAATCTCTTTAACCAACTCGGCCTTGCGCTTGATTCCAGCGCTTGATCTCGATGTTGTCGTTCATAGAGTATAACCTATAAAGGGCCACTCAACGCTGTGAAGGAATTCAGGGGGTCATCACACATTTCTATACTGATCTTTTTACTCTCAGCCAAAAATAGACAAAGAATCACTGTTAGGCGAGACGGTGGTTTTGTACTAACTGCGACGTCGCTTTAGAACGGAATACTCAAAAGAAGACGCAGCTGGCTTCCAGTCCACGCGCGGGTATCCTGCCAAACACCTTGAAGGTTTAGACTTGTCCCTTTCGGCGATGTTAGCGTCAGTCCAGCCTCGTACTCACGTCCCTGATGGCCCAGGTCAACCATTGGAGTCATTGGATTGGTGCAATCCGGCGCACTCAACAGGCCCGCACTAAACCCGTGTTCATTGCGGCCGAAGTAGTTGCGCCAACTTGCAGCAAGCTCCATTCGCAGTAGCCACTTAGAATCAAGCGTGCGCTCAAACACAGTCTCTACACGTGGGCGCATCCACCAGTAGTGCTGCTCGGTTCCCATAAGGGCGAGACGCTGTTCACTTAAGCCACGCTCATCGCGGGAATCTAAAACGATTTCGTCATAGCCAATATCGAGTACGGGACGAAGATACATTTCGCCTAGATCGAAGCTGTAAGCGCCCTGGAACAAAGCGGAAAAGCTTCGCCCATCGCGCTGCGCTGTAGTCTTAAACTCTCGCGAATCTAAATTTCGCATCACTTGGCTATCCAATGCTGCGTAAGACAGAACCGCGGATAGATTTGCTTGCGGTGCTGGACGGTAGGCCATCGACAGCCCAAAGCGTCCCGCTTCATCATTAGAGTTACTCGTTAAGAGTGGCGAAGTGCCGTACGAATCGTCATCGGCAAAAGCAAAGCCTGCTGACAATTTCGGCGACAAGGCAAACTGCGCTCCCGCCGCACGACGATTGAGAGCAAAGCTAGCCGTCGCCCAGTTGTCGCCCATGCCGATATCTTCGTCTCGCTGCGAGAACTCTATCCAAACGCAGCTACCCGCATCGTTAGAGACGCTGATTCCCGCAGTGGTCTCGCAGCGAGCAATACCGTTGTTAAAGGACTGTCCCGCTCTCAGCAATTGCGCCTCTGCATTCGCATAGAACTCAGGTGATAGGCGTTGATACTGCGCCTGCACCCAATCGCGATCTGTGGTGTAGACCAACTCGTTGATTAAGCCTGCATACTCCACAGCAGATCCGGCGTCTTGCAAAGAGTTAATGTGGCCACCGACTATGTCTAAGTTAGCACCCAGCCAGTCCGCACGGAAATCAACATAATAGCCAAGCCCGAAGCCTGCACTGTCAACAAAGGTCGCGTAATCAACGAAGAAAGACGGCGCGATCTTAAGGACAGTGCCTAGATCTTCTGTATTGAGCGAGCGAAGCAAGGTGACCTGATGTCGACCCGAACGAATCAACTCTGCGTTCTTGGTAGCAACCGACAATGTGCCATCAATGATGGCAGTGCCCGTCATGTCGATACCATCGGCGGTCACAGTCGCGAAATCTAACATTGAGTTTAGGTTGCCGGTCTCGCTCTGTAGGTAACTCCCATCAAGAAAAAGTCGATCGACCGCGAGCGGATCGCCAATCACTACGTTGCCCTTGTTAACGAAGAGACCACCGCCAAGCGCCGCTTGAGTGCCGCTTTGCCAGTGCCCAGTAGACTCGTTTGTGAACAAGTTATCACCCGCGCCAAGATCAACATTGCCTAGGTAAGATCCAAAATTCAAAATCACGTCATTACCGTCAGCTGAGCGCACGGGAGTATGCATGAGCCCAGCCTCACCAGAGATGTAGCCGCGGTTTATTAGCCTAATAGACGCTTCATTTTCACCAGTTGCGACACGAGCCCCCCCGCCCGCGTAAACGCGCACTCCAGTTTCGACCTCTACCGTTGTTAGCGCTTCTGCATCATCAGCTTTCGCACTAATAATCGACGCGTCGTCGCCAAACGCCATGGACGTAGCGGCCAATTGAATCTGCGTGTTACCCGTGGATGCACCCTCATTGAGCACAGCGATAGCACTAGCGTTAGTGCCATTTGCACTCACCTCTTTAGAAACATTTAGCCGGTTCGACGTGATGCCTTCACCGCTTGTGGTCAACTCGATGCCCTGAGCACTATCGCCCACAACATCTAGCGCGCCAGAAACCGCGGCGCTTAACTGTGAAGACACCTGTGAGCCTGACTTTAGCCGAATACCGGTCGAGCCCGCTCCCACTACCAGAAGGTTTCCTTCAACGGTTACATAGGCCGTGCTTGTTCTCGCTGACGACGCACTTTCGATTCCAAAGGCATCTGCTGCGCCAACAATAATGTCTCCGCCGGTTTCAACCTGAATTTCCGAGCTACCTTCTGCAATCTGCTCGCGAACTACAATACCGGCTGCTCCCTGACCAACAACGGTTACATTCTCGTTGACAGATACCAGTGTTGATTGAGTGCCGCTCAAAGACTGAGATTCGACGACAATACCTTGCGCGGCCTGTCCAGCAACCTCAACGAAGCTATTAAATTCAAGCTTGCTTTCGGCGACTGTCAAAGAGCTCTGACTAGCAAGGTAGACGCCAGTAGCATCGCTGCCGGAGGCAAAAACAGCACCGCCGGTGCTCAGTTGAACATCTCCGGCTAAACGTCCGTTTCGAGTAAGAGCAATAGCACTCGCATTGTCACCGGCCGCGCCCACAAGCCCGCTAACCTCGACACTCAGGTTGGACAGTGAATCGCCCGCCTCACCGCCGATTCTTAGCCCCTCAGAATCCTTAGAAAGGGCAACAAGATCTCCATCGAGAACAACGGCCTGGCTTCCTAGATCGGTACCCGCTGCGCTTAACAAGGAAATACCTTTGGCATCTTCCCCTTTGGCTTGCACGCTCCCAGCAATGTTGACCGCTTGATCAGCAATCGATTCGTCTGCGCTGTATGAGGCGGACAAACCAGATGCTGACGAGCCAATTGCAGCTACAGCTCCATCAATAGTGATGTCGCTAGCGCCAATAGAGCCCGCTGCGCTATCTACAATTACAACCAAGGCACTAGCCTCGCTCCCCGATGCGACTAGGCCAAGTTTTTCCGTCGCCGTATCGCTGTTTTCATAGGGAGCGGAGCCGGCAATAGAAACTGACAGACGCTCAACTCCACGTACTCCAGAACCTGCTAGAGACATACCCGTTGCGAACTCACCTTCAGCCCACAAGGCGCCGTCTACAGCCGCATTTACAGCCCCGAGATGACCCCCTGATATCTGGCTGAGCATAAACCCGCTTGCGTCCATGCCCTTGGCAGTCAATTTATCACCAATTGCAACATCAGTCTGACCAATGTTGCCTGTCGCATGGGTTACCAGGTTTGTACCAATGGCACCTGCCCCTTCAACAGCCATACCGCCATCCAACGCTAGCTGGGAGGAGGCTATCGCGCCGGTTTTGCTTTCTAACTGAGAATCGACACCGACGGTATTTTCGCCTGTCACAGTCAAGTCGCCTTTCAAAGCTAGCGCGAGACCGCCACTTTCGGAGGTAGAATCTCTATCGCTGTCGCCTTTAAGCATCAAAGCGACGCGCTCACCTGATGAAGTTGATAGCGAACTAGTGGTTGATACCGTCTGGTTAGTCGCGAGACCCGCTGCGCTATAGAAAGCCAGCCCTTTGGCATCTGCGCCAGAAACAAACATCGAGCCGGCGACCTTAGCACCCACAGAACCCGTGGCGCCCGATTCAGACACTGAGTTTACGCGCGCACCCGTTGCGTTCGCACCATCAACGAAAAGTCCCGCTTCGGTCGCTTCCTCATCGCCAATAGCAAGCATCACAGCCCCTGTTCGGTCGGCGTTAGCGAGCTCTAAATCAATGCCCGTAGCGCGATCCGACGTTGTGGCAAGCCAATTGTTTACAGATACCGCTACCACTTCCTCGGCTGCTTGCGCACTAGAGGTAAGCGCGATGCGTGCACCCGTTGCGCCAACGCCATTGACGAGAAGATTGCCGCCAATATCCAGCGAAGCGATTCCTGACATTTCCGGAGTCTCTACTTTAAAGAGAACGCCGGCTGCGTCAGTGCTCGAAGCACCAACTTGAAGGTTGCCATCGATTTTAACCGTTGGGGCAACTGCACTGGTGCCGGCTGCGACACTAACGTTAATGCCTGTGGAATAATCTCCTTCGGTAACAACGTCACCGCTTACTCGAGTGTTCGAGCCTCCGGCACGCTCACCTGCAGTAACCGCTAAATCGATCGCTTTCGCCCTGCTACCTTCAGCCGTGACGTTCCCAGCGATCTGCGCGCTCACTGCTGAAGCATCTTGGTCGGCGTCTATCGCCACCGCCATGCCGCGGGCATTGGTGCCGGAAACGTCAAGATCACCATTAATCTCTGTGGTCAACGTTCCGCTGTTAAGCCCCGCTTTGCTGGTGAATGAAAGGCCAGTAGCATTATTCCCCTCGA
>Ga0255766_10003615_pt1 | contig 13357 bp, 20 predicted proteins | sample 071ome_23_FD_179966 | JGI IMG/M metagenome (GOLD analysis project Ga0255766, IMG submission 179966) | Coastal salt marsh microbial communities from the Groves Creek Marsh, Skidaway Island, Georgia - 071403BT metaG (version 2) | ecosystem: Environmental > Aquatic > Marine > Intertidal zone >... | reverse complement strand
AGACGAAGAGAATCGGAGTCAAGCTCGATTGTGGAATCGTCAACGTTGATGGAAAGAGCGTGGGAGCTAAGAGCAAGACCGTCACCAGCAACACCAGCAGCCAACTGAATCTCATCAGAAGCAATAGCAAAAGATGTAGAGTTAGCCTGAACTGCAAGAACACCAGAAGAAGCAGCAAGTGCATCACCAGCGATAGAAGTTGCGTAGTCAGCCATGGACTCACGCTTCATGAGGCTGTCGCCATCAAGGAAATAGAAGCTGTCAGCAGACACGTCAGCAGCAGCATCAGCAACACCGTCAAACTGGACAGTACCACCGATTAAAAGATTAGAAGAACCAGTAATGACACCGCCGCTAGCGACAATGTTACCACCGTCGGAAACAATGTTTCCTTCCTGTGTAAGGGAGCCACTAAGAGTAGCCTGTCCTAATTGAAATTTATAAGCCATTTATAAAACCCTCCAAAATATGTTTATAGTAAGGCATGATAAGATAAATAAATTCACCCTATCGTCAATAAGTAGTGTTCTGTGTCACTAAGTTTTATTAGCAAATATAGAATTTATCTGAGCCGTTACAATATAACTGGATCGATGCATAAGGTGACTCTAAAATTACCGTATTTGAGCCATCAATAGTCTCACCTACACTTGCACTGATAGTGACATTTTTTGTATTTGCCTCTCCGCCTTCGTCCTTTACAACGTATGTTTGCCCACTCTGAAGCAAACTAGCACTCGGCAAAGAAACCGCGATAGGACTGGCGTTTGCGGAGGTATCAACGCCAATGTAATAATCTCTTGTTGAGATAGAATAACTTTCTGTTACTCTTGTTCTGTTATAGGATAAGCCAGATCCCATAACCAAAACGGATGAACTAAAAAGCAACTCGCCAGAGCCAGTAAGCCTTAAGTCAGAAGGAGTGCCAATTGCAAATTGTATAGATGTTACCGGACCATCAGGATCTGATCCTGAAACACCTAAAATGCCCGTAAGCCTACTTCCATCGCCAATAAAATAAGAAGCAGAGACGCCAATACTAGCACTAATGTCACCAACTACATTTAAGGTATCGCCATCAAATGTAAGATTGCTTTCGCAAGTGAAGTCGTTAGCATCACCACCTACGTTTGTAACAATGGAATTATTTACTGCATTAGAAACACGAGGTACGTTGATAACATTAGCAGCATCAGACGTACTAAGGTTACCAGATAAAATTGGTATAATAGTTTGCCCTAGGGCATCTTTTCTAGGAAGGAACTCATTTGGCTGAGCAACGCAACCAGATAGGTTATTATAAGCCATTTATAGTCTCCTAGAATAATTAGAAGACAAACCAATTAGTGCCGTTCGAATACAAACTGATTGCTGGATTAGAACCGGTCAAGATATAATTATTGGAACCATCAAAGGTAACGCCAGCAACTGCACCAGTAATGACAATACTTCCTGTTCCTCTAGGGTAAAATTCATCTTTAATTAGAATAACCTTTCCTGTTTTACCAACAGCACTAGGAACAGACATTGTTACATAATTTGCAATCTGAACGCCTAGAATATAATCACTATTCTGGACACTATAAGGTGTCGTGGTGACTGCCGTATAGTTACCACCAAAACCTCTAACAAAAGTCGTCTCTAATCCAACTGAAGTACTAAGAATATAAGTGGAACTTGACATAACTGACAAACTGCCAGTAAAGATGTGTGTATCGGCATTATCATTACCGAAATTTGTATTACCACTAACATCAATCTCTATTTTATTAGTAGTAATAACATCATAATTGTTTGCCTCAATGGTGCCACTAACAACCAAAGTTCCAGTTAAGTATAAGGTATCTCTGCCTGTGAGATAAGTTAAGTTGACTGAGCCGGTGGAATTGCCTGCACCGGAAGCAGTCATAAACTGAAGCGATCCACTAGGTCCAGATGGAGCACCATCTGCACTGCCAGTGCTAGAGCCAGAGCAATTTATGTAAGCCCAAGCAAATCTAGCCATTTATCCTACTCCAGCAGATCCGGACCAACTAGGACCAATAGAACTAGAAAGTAATCTATTTTCGATATTGGTTAAGCCAGCCATAACAGAAACATTGTCAGAGCCAGAAATCCAAACTTCACTTACTTTAAGTTCTAAAATTTCCGTTCTAGCACCACTACCTGTCAAAGTAAAGTAATTAGAGCCACTTACTCCATTTTCGGAAAAGCCAATACGACAAGTGTCTGCACCCTCATTTGTAACGTAAAGCCATCGTGTTACATTTGGGAATTCAACTTTTGTAGCAGTAGAGGCATCGATGTTACCACTAGCAAATGGTTTTCCGCTGACCTGATAAGCACCAACATGATTGACACCTACTCCTGTTTTCCACGAGATTGCACTCATTATAAAACCTCCGAAATTCTATATCACTTATAAATAGTTAGTTTCTGTTTCTATTACGCTTTTGTCGCTTCTTTTCTTCTCGGAGTCTTGTGCGCTGTGCTCTGATGCGTTTATCTTTCTTTGCCTCCGATGGCTTCTTGTGGTATCTTCTTTCACGATACTCTTCAACAATTCTAGTTTTCTTTGTCTTTTTGAGGAATCTACGGATCATTCTCTCTGCATTGTTCTTGCACGATCTTGCATCAACAGAAAAATTGACGCTCTTATTTCTACTCATTTCATTGCCTTCCAAACTTGTGAAGCACCACCAATTAAAGAACTAATATCAACACCTGCATCATTAGGGTCACCTAAATCAACAGTTCCTGGCTTTGGACCAGAAGAAGTTGCTTCTCTATTAGTTAGTGGCTCTGTACCTTCAAACAAATTAACTCCATTATAAGCATCCTTTCCAATTGAATCCATCAATTTTTTGCGGTGCTGTCTAAGTTGCTCGTTTGTTTTTTGAACTTGCTTTTTCATCTGCAAGTCTTCATTAAATAGGGCGTCAGATGTTTTTTGATTACTTTCAACAATAACATTTGCATTCATACCCTGAGCAACCTCAGAGACAATGTTGGTTAACAGACCACTCTCTAAAAGAACTTCATGAATACATTCTTTTACGACTGGCTTAATTAATGCTTTTAATTCGTTTTTTTTCATTTTACACCTTCATCATCAAGCACTTCATTAAGAAGGCGATTGATGCGATCTGCTTTTGTAAATACTTTGTTTGTGTAATCTTTGGCTTCTTTCATCATAAAAGCGCCAGGAGTAGAAGGCTCAGAAACAAAGTCAAAACAAATTAACTGAAAGTCATCCTCGACCATCGTGCGACCTGCGGACTCTGAAACAGAACCCATACCGCGAGAAGAAATACCAAGAGTCACACCGGACTCAACAAGGGAACGAAGAATCTTGCCAGACGGTGTATCAAGTACGCGGGCTTTACCCATAACAGACTTACCATCCCACCAAACATCTGTAATCATGTGTGAGGCATTCTTAAGATTGATAACAGAATCCTCTGGGTGATCTAACTCACCAAGTGCTCTGTTTTCTTTTACTAACTTCTCATAGTTCTTCATTTCTCTCATCAATACGCGATGAGGATAAACGCGACCATTTCCATTCTGAACATCAGCCTCTTGGAGTTTACCAGAAAGGATCATGCCTCCATCAGCAACAAAACGCTTCTCATCCTCGGTAAGAAGATCTTTACAAACTCCTCCCTCACATAAAGCATAAAATTCTCTTAATAATTTCTGACTCATCTCTTTCCCTTTAAAAAATTAAGCGGGCGCAACCCGCTCGCCTATGCAGCCTTTCTTACAAAGTCTGACTGGCTGAAGCATCCACTTGCGTGTCCAAAACTCACTCATTGTTCTTCTCCTTGTTTAATTCGGTCTTCAATTGCAGTATTTATTCTAGCACCAATTGAATCTCCAAAAACCTTCTTAAGTGCTTTTAATCTTTCTGCAGGAACAACTTGCTCAGTAGAAAGAATATCCAATAAGACTTCAGAGTACTCCTCTTCTGTCATCTTAGAACCAACACTAGTTGCTTTTGTGATTTGCTTTTGTCTAGTTGTTGGTGGCTCTTGCTCAGAAAGTTTTAACTCTTCAAGGATGATCTGCTTTAATCTACTCTTCGTGATCTTCATTTCCAATCCTCATATTCTGTGCAATTTGAATTCCATCATCGCTGAACATCATATTCAAAATATATGATGTTCCAGAGGACAAAGACCCCATAATGACAAAATTAAACAAACTTACGTCAAAACTAAATAGTTCTGTTAGCGGAGAAAGTAAAACTAAAAACCAACCAACATGAAAACCCATACACATCGGACAATGAAAAAGTTTTCCGTATCCCTTGAATCTTTCTTTTGCTGGTCTAAATCTTTTAATTAGCGGCATATCACTATACACAAGAATTTGTGTAAGTCCATATGCTGCTAAAACAAAAATTAATAGTTCCATTATTACCTCTATTCTAAGGTGTAAAGATAGTTTAATGCGTATGGATCTCTGATGTAGCCTTTACGAATAGATCCTTGTTTGACAGCCTGTGGGACCTCACCTAACTCTGTAGAATCAGCCTTGTCCGGGTCTGTCAACTCATCATCAGTCATAGAAACAATTGCCTCTGTATGCTCAAAGTATGGACGCTCTTCTGTGATAAACTGGGAGATGTTTACAAGAGTTAACTTTGCAGCACTTGTATCTTCATTATCAGGCGTCTGCATAGTTGCCTCAAACGACCCATAAAAAGAACCAGCCTGGATAGACTCTGGAATAACAAGACCTCTTTTCTTTAAATAAGTGAAAAGTCTATTTTGTGCTCCATAAACATAATCAGAAGCAACTTCTTTTGGGAAAGCGATAACTTTGTTTTGAGCAGACGAAAGAATGATGTCGATGTCGCCGTGATCAAAGATCATAAGATCACCCGAAAGGCTCTTTCGGATGTCCATTTCAAGGGTGACTAATTTTCTGTTGGCTTTGTTGCCAACTCTAATCGTTATCGCCATTATAAATTTCCTCAACTAATGACTGGGTTTTGAGAACAGTCATCAAAACATTTTCGTTGATGTCTGATTTAGCAAAAGACTTTAGTTTTTCAACAATCTGGTTTGTCTTATTGAGCATCTCTTCATCGTTCTTGATGGCATCAACATTGACAGCCTCAGCAAGTTTTGTTTTGAGGCGACCAATCTCTGTGTTAAGATACATTTTTAATTCTAAGCCATTATCAGAGAAAGAAGTAATGTACCTTGTAAGAAGATCTTTCTGCTCTTGAAGAAGTCCATTCTTATACTTGTCGTTGAACTTACTAACAAAGGTTCTGAAAGTAACATTATCGATAGCAGGTGTCTCAACATTCTGCGCTGTTGTGGTCATACCCTTTACAATCTCGCCCTCAAGAATAACTCTATTCTTCGGAGAAGTTTTAGTAGAAAACATTTGATCGATTGTAGCAAGAGCCTTGTAATTTGGAACAAAGTTGTTGAAGATCTCTGGTGTGAGTTCTTTGTTGATGTCGTGGATCAACTCGGTCTGCTGTTTGAACAATCCAGTTGGATCAATCATCATCTTTTGTCTGCGAGACTCATTGATTACCTTTTGTGAAGTATTCTCGTCAAGGCTTTGATTTTCATAAAGAGATCTATAGCATTCAAGATCTTGTCTCAATAAACTTTTAGAGTGAAAGTGTCTTTTGATAATAGAGATAGTTTTATCTCTTCTCTCAACATCTTCTTTGAGAACAGCAACTGTCGCTTCTCTTACTAATGCCTCATAAACAAAAGCAGTATTACGCTTTTTATTATGTCTAATTTTCATTCTTTTGCTCCACTAAAGTCTCTTTGTTGGTCTCTAAACCTTCCAAAAGAACACGCAAAGTACTATCAATCTCAAACAAACGAGACTCCTCTGTGCGCTCTCTTATGGTATAAATAGATTCATCTTGCTCATAAATACCTACATTGGCACCAATTGGGTTCGCAAGCGTGTTGATCTCGGAACCTGGGAGTACATTTCTAACTCCGGAACTTGCTTTCTGTGCTCCGCCAGCAGCCTTCATAGACCTGCTACGAGGACCACCACCAGAGCGTCTATCGTCGCGTTTAGGGTAATAGATTTTCTTACCCTTACTGTTTGGTCCTCCGTGAATTCTTGGAGCGTCACGAGAGCCAGGAGGTACTGCTAATAATGGAGACTCATCACCGCCGGCTGCTGGTTCTGCCGCCGGGGCTTCTCCTGGGGCTTCTGGTGCTAAATCAGTTGGTTCAATCTCTGCTGGACCTCCTGGTTCTGCGCCCAAGTCAGCACCAAGATCTGCACCTAAATCAGCACCGAGAGCACCACCAAGTTCTCCTCCGGCTGCTGCTGCTTGTTCAGCAACGGCTTGAAGGGCAGCATCATGCTTGCGATCATAATACATCTCGCGTTGATTGCGGATAAAGTCTTCGTGACCCATACCAAAGATGTGCTCCATAACCCAGCGACGAGAGAAGTAGCCTTCGGTAGCGGAAGCAGCAATGTCAAACTTCTGCTTCCAGTGCTCAATCTCTTGAAGTTCAGCAATCTTGGAAGGATTGTTTAGAGTAAGTTCAAAGTTCAAAAGGTCATCACCACGGAAGCCAAGAGTATAAAGATGAATAATGCCAATCTTTGTAAGTTCTGCGATAATAACACGCTGCAATCTTTGAATAGTTCTAGAAAAACGAATATCTTTCTGTGCCAATGTTGTCTTATCTTCTGTGGCACCCTCACCCATAGCCAAATAAGCCTGTGGGATCTTGAGGGCAGAGAATAACTTATCACGAAGATACTTGATATCGTCAATGGCAGTAATGTTTTGTGCTCCTGCAAGTGACTGAATGTCAGTAACAGAGCCAGCACGGACAGGAATAAAATAATCTTCTTCAATAGACATAGGGTTATAACGAAGATCAATCTGACCTGTACTTGGATCAACAACAGAATGACGCTTCAACTGCGTAACAATCTTTTGCATATACTGCTCAACATCCTGTGGAGGGATGGCACCAACATCAATCTTGAATACACGACGCTCGGAAGAACGAACAACACGATAAGCCATCATAGAGTCTTCCATAAGAGTCAACTGACGCCAAATACGACGAGCAGGCTCTAAAATAGAGGAGCCATATGGAATATGCTTGTCGTTTCCTAAAATGCGGAAATGACAAACCTGCCAGTTTTCAAAAGTCATACCAGCAGAGTTCCACTGATACTGAACATAGTTTGGGTTTGTGGAATCCTTGCCCTCTAATCTTTCAATCTCTTGCGGAGGAAGAGCAATAACAGACTTAACGCCGTACTTATCATCAATGTCTAAATACAAAAAGAAGTCTCCATACTTACACATTGTGCGAGACCAACCAAAAAGATTGTATTTAAGGTTGAGAACCTGATCAAAAAGAATGTTTAGTACTGCTCTGATCTCTTCGTTGCTGCATTTAATGTTGAGCATAGGACGAAGTTCAGAGTAAGTGGTCATCTCATCAGCATAAATGTCTAATGTAGAGGCAATCTCTGGTGTATATTCCATCTGATCAAAATCAACATAACGCTCTGTGCGTCGCTGATTAGCAACCGCGTCTGTAGCAACAACATCAAGAGGATTATAAACAGACTTTTTAAACTGTTGTCCAGAAGCGGACTTAAAGCGAGAACCAAACTTATCTAAATGCTGGCGACGAATACGACGACCAGACTGTGAACGATAGTTGATGATTGGTCCGGAGAACAACCTTGTAAGCGCTTTAAATAAATCCGATTGTGGATTTGCTGGGTTTCTTGCATTTCTTGCCATTTATTGTCTCACTTTATAATCCAACCAAATTGCTCATATGTTTTTTGTGCTTCGGTCTTTTGTTGCATAATGCTATCTTTTTTATAACCATGTTGTCCTTTGATTTGCGTATTCATGGTAGTTTTAGATGTTATAATTGCATTTGAAAAAGCCATTTGGTAATTTAGTTCTCTTGCATTTGCTTGAAGTGCAGTATCGCGGACCCAACAACAAATAGCAAGAGCCATGATTAAATCATCATGATAACCTTTCATGGCTTGTGGTTTGCCATGGCTCCAAATAAAAGTCTTGAATTCACTAACTACACGGGTAGAATATATCTTAATTAGTTTATTTCTTACAAACTCCTCTAATTTAGCAATGATAAGTGGTCTTGTCTTCATGCTAGTAGAGAAGCCCGGTACAGCAGAGTTATGAACTTCGGCTTGATGCTGTTCAATGTACTCGTGCGTGGACTTAATTGAATAATACAAATTAGGATAGTTATATTCTATCAGTTTATCGAGAACTGTGTAGCCAATATTATTATTTTCTACAACCAACATACAGTTTCCAAACTCTCGACCAACTTGATTTAGCATTTGTGCAAACATGTCTGGCGTAGGCTTACCTTGGTATTCTGCAATGATTTCAAGAGTTTCTAGTTTTAGTATGTGAAAAGTGGAATAGTCTTCACCATCACCGCGAGCAACATCTGCCACCATCAAATAGTTACAAGATGGATCAAATTCTTGCCACATCCAAATGTTTCTGTCAAAGCCGGTTCGGTATTTTGGTTCGCAAACATTTGTGAGTAGCCACTCCATGTCCTCTGAATCAATAACTGTGTCGCCAGAAGTATTGAAATTACATTCTAACTCCTGTGCGATTTGTCTGCGGGACATATTTTTAGTTTCTTTACGATACCACTCTTGATCTCTATCAGGATGAACATCCCAAGGCAAAACTGTTAAGTTAAAATTATTTGCTTTTGCCTCTGCGTCAGTACAAGTTTTATGAAACCAGTTGCCAACACCATTAGGAGTAGATAGGGCAATACATCGACCACCAGTAGACAGAGTAGGATACAAACCAGTCCAAAGTTCTTCTAGTCCTTCGATGTGTGCTGCCTCATCAAGGACCAACAAGGACAACGCCTCTGAACGACCAGCGTCGCCAGAAGTAGAAGCAGCCTTGATAGAGGAGCCGTTAGATAACTCAAAAGATGTGCGGTTATCGATGTTGATGTTTGCGATACGGATCCATTCGGGAAGATTCTTCATAATCTTCTTAACTTTGTTTACTAAGTTTCCTGCTGTCGCAAACTTTGTAGCCATAACAAGAACAGCCTTATCTCTATGAAACAACATAAGCCAGACAATATATCCGGCTGTGATTGTTGAGATACCCAACTGTCTTGCTTTCAGGATGACGTTAAAGCGATAATCATTAAAGTCTTTTAGTAAAACATCCTGAAAAGGGTATGTATTAAAAAGGATTAGTCCGTGTAAAGGATGTGAAATTCTGGCGTAAGTCTTCAAAAAATAAACGGGGTCTTTACCGCATTTAAGTATTTCTTGAACTCTTTGCTTTTTGTCTAACTTGAACGCCATTCATTTCTATTGGTTTTTCTTGCGTGTATCGTTCTCTGGTCGCTTACCGCCATCACCAGTCCAGCCGCCCTGACTAACAAAGTCACGCCACCTGTCTTCTGCCTGTGGTTTGGAGCCAGTCTCGTTGTTCATCTCTTCGTCAAGGCCGCCAACTCTAAAATGCAATTTAGCGTTAACAAAAGAACGAACACGAGAAGAGTTCTGAACAAGAACATCAATCTCACCCTCTTTTGTAAGAGTGACTGTATTGCCTGTAATACGCTTATATTCTTTCTTCAACCATTTAGAAATGTCCATCATACGCTGCTCTGTATCAGACTCAAAACCAGAAGCATAAACTTCTTTTAAGTGAACATCAGACTGATAAGAAAGACACATCATGTTGCCGTAGAACTTAACACCAAAGCCGTCCATAACGCGCTGGTCAAGAATAGGATCACCGTCCTCACGCTTCAAGCCAATCTTTACTGGTTCGCCGTTCTCATCCAAAGCACCATCGTAGCCGTTGGCTGCTGCTTGGGATAAACCCTGAACTATTTCATAAATTGTTGCCATTTTAGTATTCCTTATTTATCGCACGTAATTAATTTTTTTCATTAATTTGTCAAATGCTGCTTTATCACCTTTGGCTGCGGCTCTACCAAGTTCTTCATCATCCAGCATGGCTTGAAAAACCTCTTCTTCGTCAGGCTGGCCACCTAATCCTGCTGGCTCATAACTAAAAATAAGAGGCACTAAAGCACTATCAAAGCCATCTTCAAGTCCATACTTTGCTTGTACTTGATCAATTACATTGTCAGTTGATGTTCTTTCCTCATAAAAGCGCTCAATCTCTTCTTTGATAATTTGCTTAAGTCTATTTTTTGTGATGTTCATTTTGGTGTTCCTTATTTGGACATCTTGCGTAAAGTATCAAAGATCTCTTCTGCTTCTGCTGACGGCATCTTTCTGATAATCATCTCTAAATCGCCAACTTCAAGATAATCCTTCACAACGTTTAAGACTTGATCAACAGACATTCCCTTCATAACCAAATCAAGTTGGTCCATAGCAGCCTCATAGGAAGCGCTAGCATCTGGATCTAAAGCCTCGTCCATTGGCTCATCATCATCTTTACCGTAGCCCATCTCTTTGAAAAGATCAATTAGATCCTCCTCAGACGGACGGCCTTCAAACTCTTCTGCGGCAGCGTATACAAGTTCCATAACCTCGTCGGCTTTATCACCGAATTCTTTTTCAAGATAATCAAAAGCCATCATCTCATCCATTTCGGTAAGAGCCTGGATCTCTTCTTTAATAATCTGCTTAAGTTGTGCTGTTGAAATTTTCATTATTTGGTCTCCATCCTGTTAGCCATCGCTCCTCTCTGCCTTCCACATATTGAATGTAGCATTTATAACAACAATCAAATTTTGTAAGGCAAACATCGTCCATGGATTTCTTTGGAAAGACACCGCAGACAGGACAAGATTTTAGCGATTCTCTATTAAGTAGTTTTTTTGAGATCTTTATGCCATTTACATCAACTTTTTCTGAATACTCTTCTTGCGTCTTTACTTTCTCGTAAAGTTTCTTCATTTGTTCCAAGTATTCTTTCTCTGCGGCTTCATCCCAATCTGCTCTTGGGTTCTTGATTGCCTCGTCACCATACTTCTTTGAGATAGCCTTTTCTATCGCAGCCATCTGATCAGGATCTTTAACTTTCATCAAACGCTCTGTATGCTAAATAAGTTGTGCCGACACCAGAAACAACACCAAGAGTAGTCCAGAGCCAGCGTCGCTGTGGTGGTGCGTTATCAATAATGTCTTGTAAAGATTGAATTTGTCTATCTTTTGTTTCAATCATCAAATCATACTCGCTTTGTAAAGACTGATAACGAATGCTTAAATTGTCTAATTCAAGTGTAAGTTCTATTTCTGTCTCTTCAATCGCTCTTTCTATCTGTAAGTTACATTCACGAGCAGCAAACTCTCTTGTAACCATAATCTCTGCTGTCGCAACAGGATCAAATAAAACACCATCAAATGGTGCTGGCTGGTCTTGCGTAAGAACAGAAAACTGCCCAGGAGGAGCGGCTAATGATTTAGATAATAATAACACACTAAGGAACATAATTGAACCCATAAATTTCTTCTATCTTGCCAATAAGAGCGTTTTGATCTGTATCGAATTTTTCAACATAATCATTCTTTTCTTTTACACGCTCTTCAATCAACATCTCAACAGCAGCATCATACTTTTCTTGCAAGTCTTTTAGGTCGCTTTGATACTTTTCTATTGCTTCATCACGAAGTTCTAGTTCGCTTTTATGAATGCCCTGTAGTCCCCTGACCTGCTCTTCTAAAGTTTCAACAGAAGTTTGATAGGCTTCTTTCAGTAACTCTTGGTCTTTCTTTGATTTCATCCACAAAAAACAAAAGAGAAAGGCGATAATCACCTCTCTCCAATAGTTTTTTAGAAACGAAAGTTTTTTAGCGTATTCTAAAACAAGGCTCATCATCGCCCCTTAAGTTTTGCAATCCCATCAATCACGGCTTGCCCGCCAATGTAAATACCAGAGATTACAACCCAGTCACCAGAATCTAAATTAGATGTGATAACCATTGCAGTTGCTGTAAGCCACACTAAGAACTTACGAGAAATCGCTTTCTCAACTAAGCCATCAATTTTTGCTTTTGCTGCTTCACTCATACTCATTATTTCTCCTTACAAGCCACATTTAATGCAAAATTAGCTCTGCGCTTTTGCAAAGTGGAAGCATTTGGATCCTTCATAATTTTACGCGCATAAGCACATGTGCTCATTCCTGCTTTTTTAGCAGCAGCACTGAACTTACCCTTGTCAGGATCATCTGCAGGAACAGCTTTGCTAATCCATTTTTCATCTTCTTCCTTGATCTCACCCATATCACGCAAAACACTGGCAACATAAGCATCTGCTCGCTCTTGGCTTAAATCCTTGGTGCGCTGAATGCATTTAGATTTGCCTTTAAATGTTTTGTATTTACCTTTGGCAAAACAATCTTCTTTAACCTCTTCAAAAACATCAGGCGCATAAAGACCCATAACGCCACCACGAACCTTTGGCTTATCTGTGCCCTCAAAGTGTCCGTAAACAGTCTCAATGTACTCCTTAGCAAGGGTAAGTTTAGACTCAATCCACTCTTCAAGATCGGATTCGTCGTTTACATACTGCTGGATCTTGGGGATAATCTCTTTCATATATTCAAGTTGAGAAACAGCCATGTATCCCTCGCCTTCTTCTTCCTCGGCAAGAGCATTAATCTCTTCTTCAATAATCTGTCGTAGTTGTGTTTTTGTGATTTTCATGACATCATCTTCCCTAAATGCATGTGGAGATCGTCCATGGTGTGCTTACCGCCTCTAATCCAGTTCTCTAAAGCGACTACAACGTCAGGAGCAGAAACATCTTCAAGAAGAGTCAAAATCTCTTTTTCATCATCAGACATCTCTTTCATTCCTTCTTCCATTTTGCGTCTATAAATCTCACGCTCTTTCTCTGCTGGATCTTTCATAGCATCTTCAATAGCCCTCTTGATAGCAACAATACCAGCAACACCAAGTGCAGCCATTAAAGCACCAGGGATAGTAGGATCATTACTCAACATTTGAGCAATCTCATCTTGTGCGAGACCAGAGTTCATAGCATCTCGCACTTGAGCAGCAACATAAGCAAAAGCACCCAAATAAGAGCCAGTCATAGCACCTGCTTCTTTTGCGGACTCATTCATTTTGCTAAGAGCAGCGAGGATCTCTTCTTCGTCCATCAACTCATCAGCAAGACGATCAGCCATTTCAGGGTCAAAGCCCTGCTTTTCAAGTGCTGCTTCAAGTTTGTCTTCTTTGGACATCTCCTCAGCAACAAACTGATTCCAGTTTTCCATCAACATTTTCATAATAAGTTATCCTTGTAAGCCATTCATACTTAGTATGGCAATAAGACCAGGGACATTCTTACGAACAT
>Ga0255766_10003593_pt1 | contig 13404 bp, 17 predicted proteins | sample 071ome_23_FD_179966 | JGI IMG/M metagenome (GOLD analysis project Ga0255766, IMG submission 179966) | Coastal salt marsh microbial communities from the Groves Creek Marsh, Skidaway Island, Georgia - 071403BT metaG (version 2) | ecosystem: Environmental > Aquatic > Marine > Intertidal zone >... | reverse complement strand
CCATTATACGTTTTTTGATATCCATATCCTATCCAATATAAAAAACCATACAGCATTTATCAACGGTTCTACTATTGCATCTGTAACTGCTAACCAAAAGTCTGCACCAGTAATGTACATAACACATCCTGCTGCAATTAAAAAGTGTCCTAATGTATAAACGGCTGTTCTAAACAGTGAAGCACTTAAATTTTTCATTTGTAAATAAAAGGATCCTTTTTGCGAAGTTCTTTTAGACGCTTCCTAAAACGTATTTCTTCTCGTATACGTCTGTAAGGCCATGTAATAATGTTAATTAACCAAACCATTTCTTTGCTTTCAACCTTATCTTTAACGGTGATGTTTCAGCAGCACTTGCGATACTGTATAATGTATACAATCGGCCATGACGTGCTACACAATCACTTATATCATTTATATCTGCATCCCAATCAGGCAAGCTAACACCCCAGCCTCTATCAATTGCTTGTTCAACCAGTTTGCTACCTGCTTTGTCTCTATCAGGCACAACGTATATATCTTTACCAAGTTTGTTTAACAACAATGCTTGAGCATCTCCTATATCGCTACCTGTTAATGCACACCCTTCTACGTGTAATGCATCAATAGGTCCTTCACATAGTATTGTAAACACTTTATCAGGACGTTGTTCATCTAAATTAAACACAAATCCAGGCTGAGAGTCAGTTAGATACTTAGGCTTGCTTTCCCCTACTGTACGGGCTGTATATCCAACTATACGCCCCTCGTAGTAGAAAGGTATAATAATCCTATCTCTGTATCCTAGTTTAGGAGACCAATAGTATTCCGTGTCGTCAATACGCAAGTTGCGTTCTAGCATATACTGGAATACCTTGACTATGTTTTCATCTAACTGTCCTGCTTCTGCCCATTGATGTTTGCTCAACGGTTCCGCACCTTCGGGCAAATGCACAGTGCCAAATGTAGGCATTTCAACACGGTGTTTTTGAACTTCAACACCTTCGTTTTCTCGCATAACATCTAGTGCAAGTTTTGTAATATCAGCATCAGGTGCATTAAGCCACTCTAACAGTTTCTTAAACTTGTAACTTAGATTGCGTCCTGGTTGCCAACTTGCTTTGAAGCCGCAGTTAAAGCAGTGATAGCTTACTAAATCACCTTCGTATATAACACCGCCACGTCCTCTTGTGTCTGCATTTTCATTGTTATGCACACAACAAGGCGCATTGAAACTGGTCCAACCACTTGGTGTAGTTTTACGTTTCGCAGGCAAGTATAAAGTCAAGGTGTCAGATACGATGCTCATACAATTATACTAGCATCGTATCTACTTTATGTCAATGATTATATTGAAGTCCAGGCGATTCTTTTCCAATCACCGCCAGGTGTTTTTCCATATAGATAGTTGTTGTCCATACGTATTTCACCAGTCTCACCAGCTTCGCCTGCTGTTGCAGGAGCAATACCTGGAGTAGCTATAATACTACCGCGAACTGTTGTAGCGTAAAGATCGCCGTTAACATCAAGTTTACCTTGTGTTGGAACCTTACCAATACCTACTTTGTCTAAGCCTGCGTCTACAACAACCAAGAATGCATCACTGCCACCTGCAATATAAGTATCAACTTCTGCATTGTTTTGTGGGTTGATTGTAAGACCGCTTTTGCCTACTGTGCTACCTTTAATTTCAAATATCTCAGTCAAGCTACCTTGAACTCTTGTGCTCCAAGTAACTTCACCGTTGTCTGCAAATGTATCAGGACCTGTTTTGAATGTAATTTTATTGTATTCGTTTGAAGCAGTTTCTGCTATCAATGAACCAAATATTTCACCTGTTCCTGTTACTGCTTTCTCAATAGCAATGTCGCCCATTACAGTTTTGTCAAGATTGATTTTGTTTTGTAATCCATCTACAAGCACTGTGCTATCATCGCCGTAAACACTACCGGTTAAATCACCGTCAAATGTGCCGCCTGAATTATCATTCCAATGTCTTACAAAGATATATTCGTCACCTAATTCGCCAGTTTCTTTCCATCTTTCAATTTCGTAAACGTCAAATCTACCAGGTTCAGTTACTGGAGGTTTGCCGCCAGCCCAGTTAATTGTTTTTGCTACACCATCTATTTTAAGTGCAGTCATACCTACACCTGGTGATACATTGTTGTTAACTGCAATTATCCATTTGTTATACACACTTGTAACTGAATCAACACCAGTAATGTCAGCAGTAAAATTGTTATCAACATCTTCAATAACCCATTTACCTGAGTTACCATATACACCAGCAGTTAAAGCAAATGTTACATCATCACCTTCTGTAATTGTTAAAGGTGTATCATACATGTGCATCGTTTCTGTTACGCCTTGTCCACTAGTGCTTAAACCGTTACGATAGTTAATTTTATTTTCAATTTGGTTGGTATTTTCCCATTTGCTTGTTGAACTATTGTATGCTAACAGATAACCATTAACTGGTCCGCTGTTTGCAGTTACATCAACATCACTTAGGGTTGCTATTGTACCACTGAATCCGTTTGTTAATAGTGTTCCATACCATGTTTCATCTGAACCGCCATCGCCTCTAAAGCAATAGAATTCGTATATATCATAAACATCGTCGCCACTGACAACTGGTAATGCTCCATTGGTCCAGTTAACAGTTTGTGTAACGCCGTTACGTTGTATTCCTGAAATACTACCTTTTGTTGCACCAGTAGTATTATCAATAATAATTCTAAAATATTGTGATCTGTTAATATTAACAGGTCCAGGAGTAATGTTAGCAACAAAATCTGTGCCTGGATTATTTACTTCCCATTCCATACCTGCATCAGCACCTGAATCAGTTGGAAAATCTACAGGATCACCTGAACTAATTGCACCAATTGTAATTACAGCATTTCTATATTCAATAAATCTATTTGTAGCTAAACCGCCTAAGAAATATTTAGTGGTTGAAAAATCAGTTGCAGCAGTTGACCAATTTGCGCCATCATATTCTAAATGAGCACCTGTAGATGCGCCTGCTGTAGATACATCTGATAATGCATCGATAGAAGTTGTGCCAAACGCTGACTGAGTGATAAATGCGGAAGTGGTGTTATCATAGTTTGCTAAGTCTTGGTCTACATCAAATGTAATTACATTACCTACTGGTGTTACAGTAATACGTGTGCCTGCTGAAAATGTAACATCGTCTGATGTTGCATCAGATCCTGTTAATGAAACAACAGCACCGCCGCCTCCTGCTGCTGCTGCAAGATCGTATGTTGTATTATCATCAGCACCACTTGGTGTGAAGTAAGCAAGACTACTCCATGCAGTTGTGCCATCTCCTATTTTCATGTAACCTGTGTCAGTTTCCCAACCAAATTCACCTTGACTCAATACAGTATCGGCACTGGTCCAATTTGCTGCTGTATCTCTTCTAACCTGTAATTTTGTAGCCATTATGCGCCACCTCCGTCTAATTCTAGATCACCACTTGTATATATCGATGTTGCCGTACCTCCGTCAACCAAATAGACATCACTTCCATTAGTGCCATTTACCCATTCACTGGTAGCATTATTCCAGATCAAAACTTGTCCATCTGCAATACTTGTTACATTAACATTTGCCAAGGTTTCGATGTCTTCACCTGTAATATCAAGCAAGTATGCTTGTAGATCACTAATTTGTGATTCTGTTATACTCAACGCTGCTTGGTGTTGAGTTACACTTGATTGTGTGATATTTACATCAGGCACATTTGCCCATGTTACTGATGCTGTTAAATCGTTTGTTTCACTTGTTAAGTATGATTGTAAATCACTTATTTGTGATTCTGTAATACTTAATGCAGCCTGATGCTGTGTTACTGCTGATTGTGGAACATTAGCATCTGGTATGTTTGCCCAGGTAACTGCACTTGTTAAGTCATTAGTTTCTGTGTAACTTGTAAGGTATGCTTGTAGATCACTTATCTGTGACTCGGTAATACTTAATGCAGCTTGGTGTTGTGTAACATTTGTTTCTGCTACATTGCTATCTGCAAGTTCACCTGAAATAACACCTGCTGGTATTATGTTGTTTACACCGTCAACTAGTAGAGTGCTGTCATCACCAAACACACTACCTGTTAAGTCACCGTCTAGTCCTGTATCTAACAGTGGAGCAAAATCAACAGTAAATGTGGTTGCATCATCTCTTGTAAAAGTAGCAATATATGAATCTGGATTCATTTCTCCACTAACAAGTCTAGCCAAGTTAGTGTCGTCTAAGTATGGTGTTAAATCAATACTTGTAACAGTTCCGTCTTCGTTAGTGTATTGTAATTCGTTTCCTACTTTAGCAATACTTGTTGTTGTTTCTAAACTTGGTACATCTGGAGGAGTATACGTAAATGCTTTTGTATTAGTATCGTATGCTATTCCGCCATTACCGCTTGCGGCTGCTGGCGCTGTTACAGATATATCTGCAAGCGAACCTTCCACTGCATAACTTGTAATACTGTTGTACGCAGTAGCACCATCGCCTACTTTTATAAACCCAGTATCTGTTTCATAACCTAGTTCGCCTTCAGCAAGGACTGTATTTGCTGTTGCCCATTGTGCTGCGGTACCTCTTCTAAGTTGTATTGTAACTGCCATTATGGAGCTCCTCCATCAATTACCAAGTCACCACCTCCTGTGAATACTTGTGGAGCAAGAGCTAATTCTTGCCATTCATTTGCACTACCGTTATATGCTAAGACATTTGTGTTTGCAGCACTTGAAATGTTAACACCAGTTATATAGTTAAAATCAAAGTTTGATACAACAGAGGTATTAAAATTAATATTAGCTGAATTAAAGTTTACAGTTGCACTATTATCAACATTTATATTTTGACTAGCATCAATGCTTAATGCATTGTTAACACTAAAGTTACTAGATGCATCAATTGCAACAACATTTGTTGAACTTGCATCAATAGTAATTGCATTTGTACCACCTATGTTTACATTAGAACTTGCATCTATTGCTAGTACATTAGTAGCACTTGCATCAATAGTAATTGCATTTGTACCACCTATACTTACATTAGAACTTGCGTCAATATCAAACACATTAACAACAGCATCAGCACTGATTGTCATGCTATCGCCGCCACCTAGTGTAAGGTTACCATCAACATCAATTTCTATTGCTGTTACTGCTGAGTTTGCAATACTTAATGCACTACCACCCATTGATAATGTACTTGATGCATCTATGTCAATTACGTTTGTTGCACTTGCATGAATACTTATTGCAGGACCTGCACCTATTGTAACTAGGTTGTTTTCGTCAACTGTCATACCTGCTGTAGCAAGGCCATCAATTGTAATTACACCGCCGCCTATATCAATGTCACCATTGATAGCGATTGTAAATTCGCTTGCAAAATCAATAGCACCAGTAACGCTAAATGTACCTGTATTAGCATTGAATACAATGTCACCGTCTGTATCTCCAGTACCGGTAGTCATTGTAATGCTACCACCTTGTGCTATGTTTACAGCATTTGTAGCTGTGATACTGATACCACCGCCCGCTAAGTTGCCGCCGCCGATAACTGTTGGACCTTCAATTTGTGTATTGATGTTAATGTTATAATCACCTACAAAAATATCACCAATTCTAAATGCATCTGCCGGAGGCGTATATGTAAATGCCATTGGTCCTGTTTGTGTAATGTCACCATTACCACTTGGTGAATTTTGTGTAATTTGTAGTATCGGTGGGGTGTAACTTAATACACCACTTGAATAAGTTAATGCGCCATCACCTGCGTTTGCAAATTGGCTTACACTAATATTATTTAGAATATTTGTTACACTGTTTACTACTGTATTTCCACTGTAGTCAATAATAGTACCGCCATCAGGTAAACGCAGATTACCATCTTGTTGGAATATCCAGGTGTAACTGTTTGTACTATTGTCTGTAATAACATTCAGTGTTTCACTGTTATCAATTATTGTGTTAGTTGTATTAATATCAACATCAATTGCTGTTATGTTTACAGTAGTATCGCCACTGTTAATGTTTATGTTAACACTATTGTCTACATTGATATTGAAGTTTACAGCAATGTTAATTTCAATACTGTTTGTAATATCAATAATAAGATTGTTGCTTACATCAATATTAAATATTGCCATTGTAACATTTACAGAGTTCTGTATTTGGATCTCTTGTGTTATAACCAAAGCATTGTTAACATTAACTGTGATTACATTTTGTGTTATGCCTATGAGTGTGAATATATTTGTAAAGTTATTGTTAATTTTAACGAAGGCATCACGAATACATTCGCCGTCTGTTGCGAGTCTTCCTGATCCTACATTTACTAATTCAAAACTCATATCTTATTCCTTAGTGATTTAATTTTATATAATTTATAGTTCCGTCTGTCCACTCAGTGATATATGCTCTTAACCAAGTATAGTTTCCTGTAAAGTGCCATACTTCTGTTGTTGTTGTAGGTTCTGTATACTCTAGTTTGAAAGGTACTTTTCTACTGCCCCATAGCCCAGTTGTGCTAACACAAACTGATTCTTCAACAATAACAGGAGCCCAATCTGTACCATCATTACAATTTGTATAGAAAGGATCTTTTGGATCAACACCGAGTGTGCCTTCAATCTCAATGGTTCCAATAAATCCTGTAAGAGTAATCTGCACAGTGTGTAGGCCATCGTCGCGACTGTAATAACCGTCGCCTTTGAATTTTTCGCCCCTCACTACCTGTGTGCTGCTATCACCTGGGTGTGTTGTTAATGGAAGTATAGTTTCACTGTTTGCCATAGTAATATTTATCCATATATATTATTTTAGTTACGCACCAAAATTTTCAATAGTTTATCTGTTGGATCTGCATCTGCTTCAAAACGAATATATGTATAAACACCGTTAAAATTATTAAACACAGGTCTTTCTTCTGTGCCGTCAAATTCTACTGTATCGATTGTATACCAATCATTTTGTCCTGTAATTTGATTATCTAGTGTGCCTTGTATTTTTACGTTGCCTACATAACCGTTACCATTAACGGCATCTGTATAAAACTGTGCTGTATGCACTGCTTCATTTTTGTTAACTTTTGGTGATGCTGTAATACGGGTTAGGTTATCATATCCTGCTATCCATACGTCTCCTACTTCAGCAAAGGTGCTTATAGTTTGACTTGACTTGATTGTTGGTTCTGCGCAATCATCTACATAGATATGTCCACATGCTCCAAAATGTCTGTTAGCATATGTGACTACTTCTTGGTCACATGCTTCCTTAAAGAATACTGTGTAGGTCAAATACTGAGATGGAATGTTTAACAAATCATTTTCAGTAACGTTTACATAAAACATTCCTTTGGTTGATTTGGTTGAACCGTCATCTTGTATGGTTGCTTCAATTAACAACACTTGATCTTTTTCATCGTCAAAAGCAGTAAATTCAATTACGCTACCGCTTATGTCTATCGGCTTTTGGTCGGCATTTAACATCCTAAATTGGATTTTATTGTCAACGCCCTTATATATGTTTATATTTCTACTATACACTGGTCTATACTCCACAACGAATCCTATATCGTTTGATATCACGTCGACTTGATTTTTGTATAAATATCTAGGTATTAATTGCATACAGGATCCTCATTTGTATAAGTATTTATCGGCATGTTGTTAAAAAATATAGAGAAAAACTTTCCATTCATATCTGTGGTCGCTTATGGCGGACAAGAGTATGTTGGAATAATTGTAAATCAGGATACCACTGTAACAACTATGTATATCTACACCAAGTTAAAAACAGATGAAGATAAAAAGTTATTGTTAGAACTTGGTGAAATTTGGTGGTGGGAATCAAATAGGATGATTCCAATAAACATATTTCTAAAAAAAGAAATAGCACCATTGAATTACAGTGTAATGACTATGAACAGCAAGGACGTAAAAGTAAGTGTAGGTCCTTGTGTAAATCTAAGCAATCTAAGTCTAAAGAGAGTAAAACGCAAAAGCGTACAAGTTATGAGACGCTCTCGCTAAGTTGTTCACATATTAAATTCATATGAACTACAACACTTGTTGCATATGCTATTGCATGTGCTTTCTTAAAGTAATAGCTACCGTCTTGGGGTTTTTGCCAAACGTCTGTTAGTATCGTTTGCCAAGTTTCGTTGACAAGATGCCTCTTCGCAGGCCGAATTATCGCTAACACTGCTGCTAACTGTTCCACCGATGTTGGCTTTAGCTTTCTTAGTATCTCCCCATGTCCGCTGACGTGAAACAGCAAGTTGCTGAAATCGTCGTGCTCTAGCAAATCCCATTTTGGTTCCTTTTCCATAAGTTGTTGTAAGTGAGCTTCGTCTTTTATATCGTTGTAAATGCTAACATTCAAAAAGTCTAACTTAAAGTAGCCTCTGTCTTCTGCTGTCTTATAATCAATAGTCGAAAGATTATCTACAGGATTATGCGGACACTCTGTAACATATACACCAGTGTTGTGTTTTTTACCTGTATCTAATTTTGCTACTCTATGTTGTATCTTGTTTAACACAACATCTCTATTAGCAAAGTCTATATCAATATCTGGCATATCATTCCTAAATTAAAAATAATTGCATCATAGCAATACTATTCATTATAACAAACCATGCACATAAAACTATAGCAAATGCTGCTTTTCTTATCACAGTGCTGATTACACCTAGTATACTACCAATTAAATACATTGGGATAAAAATCTCAGTAGCAGGATCTAACACAGTAAATGTAAGTACAGCACTTGCTGCAATCAGTATAGTAGTTTCGGCCATCTCACAATAAAATGCAATTGGTGATAATCGATAACTTTCTTTACAAAAATCTACTATGTATTTAACCATTTTATAATCCTGCTTCTTTTGCTATTTGTTTTGCTAAATTTACATCATTAGGTTGTCTCTTAAATCTTAGTGCCCAGTGACTAGGATCTAATACAGATCCTAACATATTCAATTGTTCATCAGTTAGTTTGGCAAGTGCAGATTTGCCACTTGCACAATTAAGAACAAGCCATGGAGATATTTTACCATCTTTAATATTCCATGTTAATTTGTTTGTGCTTACATAATGGAAGTAATGATTATATACACTGTCTTTTTCTTTTGCCCATTCAACCATAGTTTGTATGCTACGTTCTAATGCTGTCTCTACACCCTCTTTGCGTATTAGTTCAATAGCATATTTTTCATACATTTCTTCTCTACACCAATGATCAAGTTTTACATTACTAGTAACAACATAATCAATATACTTTTCAGGGTATAAAGGTCGAACGTTATTAACAAAACTTCCAAACTTTACAAAAGCATTATAAAAACTGCTTTTGACAAAGTCTTCATATGTTTTATCCTTTTTGTGTCCAGCACTCAATTTGTAAAATCTTTGAAATGCATAAAACCCTACTTGTACACGTTTTTCATCTTTTTGTAGCCAACGTCTTTTTGGCTCACACATGTGCGCTAACAGTGTGCTTTCTTTTACATAACTTTTATCGCAATATTCACATGTGTATTTAGATGTCAACTTTTTCGTAACCGTGCTCTTGGGCGAGTTGTTTGAGTTCTTTTTTTGTAGATATTCTAGCAAGTGTTTCTACCTCGTCCATTTTCATATCTGGATATATTTGTGCTAATAATTTTACTGCTTTGTTGCTGTCATCTTTTTTCTTTTTCAAACCAATCCATGGATGAAATTGTGTCTTGCCAGTTTTACCAGCAACACATAATAGTTGCCATTGCAGTTTTACATGATTAGTGCCGCCAAGTACATTCCAGTTTTTGTTATAATATTCATTAACTTTGAATACTGCAAGTGCAGTTTTTTCATAGTTGCCTTTTACACTACTAATATAACGGTTCAAGTTCCATAAGTCAAGTTTAATATCTTTCTTGCCATCTTCACCAGCAGCATCATATAGTTCTTTGTAACCCATATCAATACTAGGAATCAATACCTTAAACAAGTCTAGTTCTTTGTTTGCCACTTTTCTAAATCCTCTGGTGTGTTAATTTCAATACCGTCAAACTCAACTTCTACTACACCGATCTTAATACCGTTTTGTATCCAGCGTAGTTGTTCTAGTTTTTCGATGTCCTCTTCTGGAAACTTTGTACTAGTAGTGTACATGATCTTTGCTTCTCTATTGTAGCCATACACACCCAAGTGATGATCGCCGTATGTAAGACTTGCACGTAAAAACCAATGTGCTCTACCTCTGTTGTGTATCATTTTAACACTGTTTGGATCATTTCGCAAGTTAAAATCCATTGGTGTGTATGCAGTTGCTACATCACTACGCTGTAGTTCACCTTCTACTGCACGTATAATGTCTTCTGTAATATCTGGCATATCACCTTGTACATTGATATATCTATCATATTGTAATACTTCATCAATAACTTGCATACAACGTTCTGTGCCATTTTCTGCCTCACGTGTCATGAGACATCTATTGGCACCCATATAGTTGTAAATGTCTTGATGATCAGTTAGCACATAAGTATCAAGGCCTGTAGCAGCACACTTATCGTAAACATATTCGACTAATGGCACACCATTTAGTGTCGCCATCATCTTACCAGGAAATCTACTGCTGGCATATCTTGCGGGTATTAGTATTGCTGTTGTCATAACCATGTCCATCCATTTGCTGCATCGCTTACTACTTTTATTTGTTTCACTACTGCTTCAAAATCTTCTAACCTTAACATGTTAGGTCCATCACTAGGAGCATTATCTGGATCAGGATGCACTTCTAAGAAGAAGTTAGTAACACCCAAGCCAGCGCCAGCACGAGCAAGAGCTGGAACGTAATTCCTATTCCCACCACTGCTGTCACCTTGTCCTCCTGGCTTCTGGACTGAGTGTGTGACGTCAAATACCACAGGAACAGAAAAATTGTCAAGCATATACTGGATGCCAGTAAAATCGTTAACAAGAGTATTGTATCCAAAACTAGTTCCTCTCTCTGTAATCCAAACTTCTTTTGCCCCTTCTGTTTTACTTAGTATGCCTTTGACATCCCAAGGTGCTAAGAATTGTCCTTTTTTAATATTTACTATACAACCTGACTTACATGCTTCTACTATCAAATCGGTTTGTCTACACAAGAATGCAGGTATTTGTATAACATCTACTACACCCTTACAGCGATTTATTTCTCCAACTGTGTGACAGTCGGTTAATATTTTAAAACCAGCGTCTCTAATCTTTTGGAAGTCAGGCAGTGTTTCGCTAATACCTAATCCACGCTCACCTGACATACTAGTGCGATTTGCTTTATCATAACTTGCTTTAAAATAGTAATCAATATTGTATCTATCACAAATACGTTTACACACCGTTGCGATATCTAAACTTTGTTGTAAACTTTCGTGTTGACACGGTCCTGCAATAATTCTCATTTTGTATCCTTTAACATGTAATATGTTGTAACTAGTTTCTGCATTTGACTTTTTAGTGTTGGATATTCTTTTGCTAGATCCATCATTTCTTGCCATTCACTGTAACTAAACAAATTACCTTGTGCTTTGCTAACACCTTCTGGGTCACCACCTACGATCCATCTAGGCTGAGAGTTATACGGTGGATCTCTATATCTAGCGTAAGTTACGCCATCAGCACGTTCGTATATCAACGCAGCACCTGGTATCATTTTATGTGGCGGAGCCAACACTTCTTCTCACTATATCGTTGTGATTAAATTCTGCCCAGTATAATTCAAATGCTACACCATCTTCTAGTCCTTCAAACTGATGAATTACACCTGGCTTGACTTGTGTAAAATCGCCTGGACCTAAAATAGTTTCATCAACTAGATCATAATCCTTTTGCCATACACGAACTAACATTTTGCCTGACTCTACAAAGAAGCCATTCCACTTAAATCTATGCTCGTGTTCACTACACTTGTAGCCACCTTTGAATTCAATACGGTGAAACTCTAATACACCGTTAGCGTGGATAAGTTCAGTTTGTCCCCAAATCTTTCCTGCTTTCATTTTAGTCTCCTATAGTAACTTACCGAAGTCAATGATTTCACATTGTCTACTGATATCTTTAACAAAATATGCACACAGCGGATTGTCGTTATCACTTATTGGCACACTTAGTAATTGTCCGTTTTTCATTTTTGGAAAATACCATTTCACATCATTGTAAAAATTTACTATTTCAATAGTTCCAAAATCTGGTTTGTAGCTTTCTAACGGATTGAAAAGAAATGCTTCAAATCCTCTCTCATTTAAACTTGTCAACGGTAATACTTCTAAATCACTGCCTGACTCGCTGCATCCTACTGCCATACACCAATCTAATGGCATTGTTACTTCGTTTCCATTTACTGATAAAACAACAGCAGGAGAATTAAATGATTCTAAAAATATTAATGGCACAAAATAAAAATCTGGATCTTGTGGATTGCTGTTATCCAGCACACTAAATCTCATTGTATCATCAACTTCATCTGGCAAAGCATTTAGGTTAAAACTTTTGTTTTCTAATGTTAAAATTCTCAATTTATTTCCAATCCACTTTTTCTATTGTGAATGGGTATTCTGCTTCCTTATAAAACTTTTTACGTTGGGTAAGGTGCCGCTTCGCAAACTTACAAGTGCTTGTAAGATCCCATATTTGCACGAAGTCTTTGTCCTTTGCCTTTCTAACGCCTCTACCTATACTTTGAATAACTCTTACAAAAGATTTGCCTGGCTCAATAAGAACGAGATTAAAAATCCTAGGGATATTAATGCCAACAGCAGCAACACCGTAAGTGGCAATAACCACATGATTAGTTCCTTCGTTGATTTCGTCATACGCATCTTTTCTATCCTTTAGTTTTACGTCTCCTTTTACAAAGACTGATCCTGGTATAAGTTCTTGTAGCATTTCGCCTGCACTAATTCTATCTACAAGTATTAGAGTGTTGCCTGATTCTTTTACTGTGTTTAATAATTTGCCTATATAATTTATTCTGTCTTGATTTGTAACTAGATATTTTAATTCTTCTTGATAACCTCTGTGTGCTACTGTGTCAATAAGTTGCACAATGTTTACATGACATTTTGATAGCACACCTTTGTCTTGCAATTCTTTTGCTGTAATCTCGCCAATTACTGGACCTAAACTTGCATGTATACTTTCAAACTCAAACTTTTCTTTGGGAATAGTTCCGGTCAATCCCCAACGTATTGGTGCATTTTTTAAGTTACGTGTTAATAAGTTTTTTAACACTTCTGCTTTTGCTTGGTGCACTTCGTCAACAATAATCGTGCTCACACCATCTAAGAACTCCGCCAATGATAATACTGCTTCTCCGTCCTTGTGCTTCTTGTCAAGTATGTTTAAACTTTGCCAAGTGCAGATGGTGTGAG
>Ga0255766_10003566_pt1 | contig 13463 bp, 2 predicted proteins | sample 071ome_23_FD_179966 | JGI IMG/M metagenome (GOLD analysis project Ga0255766, IMG submission 179966) | Coastal salt marsh microbial communities from the Groves Creek Marsh, Skidaway Island, Georgia - 071403BT metaG (version 2) | ecosystem: Environmental > Aquatic > Marine > Intertidal zone > Salt... | reverse complement strand
ATTGGAAGATTTGTATACAGAACATCAAATTAATTTCAATAAATTAAAAAAGAATATACCAGAGCACGAGAATGTAATTAATCAAGCAGATTACTTTGACAAAGACAAATTGCAATATTATAGAAAAAAAATTCTAGATATAGGTAATGAATCCATAAGAGAATCAAATTCTAATTTTGAAAAATTTACTATAAATTTTAAATTTTAGATTTAATATAATTTAACAAAAGGAAAAAGGTATGTATACAAAATCAAATAAAGAAATTTATCGCTTTAAAGTTTTCGAAGAGTCAGAGGTTGAAAAACTTATTGATGTCGAAAAAGAAATTGAAGTTGAGAAAGAAGTTGAAGTTGAAAAAACTCGCAAAAATGCAGAAGGTAAAGAAGAGAAATATACAGAAAAAGAAAAACGAAAAGTAAAAGAAAAACAAATTACTCAAGAAAAGAAAACTGAAGTTGAAAAAATTGAACATGTATTTGTATTAAAGCAACCTACTCGTCGCCAAATGGAAGAGGCTGACATGGAGTATGGTATTGAAATGAGTAAATGTGTTAAGCAGGGAATTTTAACTAAGGCAATGCTTCTTAATAAATATACTGATAATGGAGGGATAATGAGCGAAGAAGAGGCAAAAGAACTTGCGGGAATGTATGGAACTTTAGCAGAGCTTCAAACTCAGTTTACTAATTACAAAATCAAAACTAAAGATCCTGAAAAATTTAATTCAGAACAAAAGAAAATTTACGAAGAGATTGCTAGCTTGAGAAGAACTATAGCTGCAATAGAAACTAATTATTCAGCTCTCTTGAATCATACTGCAGACGTTAGAGCTCAGAACAAAGTAATCCTTTGGTATATTCTTAGCTTAACATATATAGAAGAAAAAGGTGAATTGAGGCCATTTTTTGCAGGCTCAGAGGTAGAAGAGAAAAAACAAGCTTTTTATGCCATGGAAGAAGAGGAAGATAGTTTACTTGAATTAATTTATGATAAACTAATGGCATTCATCAGTTTTTGGTATTTTAGTGTTAGCGCTACATTTGAAGATTTTGAAACATTAGAAGAAGATCTGGAAGAAGGTAATTTGTAAATGTGGAAGAAGGAGAAAAAGCTCCTAAGTATAGAAAAATATTCAGAGACATCATTAGAGGTTACTCTGAATGCAAAATTTTAGATAAAAAATTATACTTAAAACACCTCACCGCTCATGATCAAGTAGATCTTGATGATATTTTTCATGTTTATAAAGATCAAGCCATAGCTAGGGGAATTGAAAAAGAAGAAGATGCTATAAAAAGAGTTTATGAAGAAGGTTTATGGAAAGAAGAAGATGACAAAAAGCTAACTGATTTAAAAAACTTTGGCAAACAAATCGCCGCCAACAAACAAGAGCTTGTATTAAAAAGTCAAATAGATGCTCAAAATAAAGCATTAAAAGAAAATCAAGAAAAAATTAATTCATTAGAAATTCAAAAAAGTTCTTTGTTGTCGAATACGGCTGAAGCTTATGCCTCTAAAAGATCTAATGATTTTTATATAATTCAAAGTTTTTTTTGTGACTCAGAGTTGAAAAACAAATATTTTGAAGTAGAAAGAAATTTTGATGAACTATATACCGATGAATTAAAAGAATATATTGAGGCATACAATACTATATTTACAAGTTTCGAAGAACTTGAAATACAGAAAATGATTCTTCAAGACTTTTATTATATATATTTTCCTTTTAGTGATGATACTGTCGGTTTTTTTGGAAAACCTGTTTGCCAGCTTACTTACAATCAATTAAAATTAATTGTATATACAAAAATTTTTAAAAACATATTCGAAAAGCATTCAAATATTCCAGAAAAAATCAGAAAAGATCCTATAGCTTTAATGGATTATGGTAATGTTTCTGACGAAGCTAGAGAAAAAATGCAATCAAAATACAACAAAAATGCTGATGCATCTACAATCATGAACGCAACTGATGAAGATTATGAATATGCAGGACTAGAAAAACCAAGTGATTCCCCTGGAATTTCTTTAGATAAAGCCGCCAAAGAAAAGGGTGGAACTTTGACTATGGAAGATTTAATGGAATTAAGTGGTCACAGAACAGATTAATTAAGTGTATTATACCTTAAAGGAATAAGGTATGCCACTAGATATTGCAACAAGACCCGTTCAATTTGAGGAACAACTCAATGCTATTGTTAATAGGATTAACAGAAGGGGATTGCCCGTTAAAATTCGTGCTAGTGAGTTTACTCAACCTTTAGGCAGAATTACAGATTCTGCAAATGAATTTCAAAAGTCAATAGAAGCTTCTAATGCTCGTGTTATTGCATTTGGAGCTTCAGCTGCAATTATTGGCACTGTTGGAAAAGCTTTTGAGCAAATGGTTGTGCAAGCAGTTAAAGTTGAAAAGATTTTAACAGATATTAATGTAGTTCTTGATACGTCTGCCGCAAATTTAGAAAGATTTGGTAATCAATTGTTTGATGTAGCAAGAAATACAGCTCAATCGCTTGACGTTGCAGCCGAAGCGGCTTTAGAATTTTCTCGTCAAGGCTTAACAATGGAGGAAACTTTAAGTAGAACTAATGATGCCTTGATATTGACTAGATTGACAGGAATGAAAGCCGCAGATGCAGTAAAAGGCTTAACTGCTGCAGTTAATAGTTATGCTGATGCTGGAGTTTCCACAACTGACATCATTAATAAGCTTGCTGCAGTGGATGTGCAATTTGCAGTAAGTGCTGATGATTTAGTTAATGCTTTATCTAGAGCTGGAGCGGTAGCTCAAGATGCAGGATTAAGCATGGATCAATTAGTTGGCGCAGTTACAGCTGCTCAGCAAATCACAGCAAGAGGTGGGGCTGTAATCGGTAATAGTTTTAAAACTATTTTTACCAGACTTCAGAGAAGCTCTACATTAGAAAGATTGGAGGAGCTAGGTATAGCAGTTAGAGATGTTTCAGGTCAAACTTTGCCAGCGGTCAGAATATTAACTGATTTAGCAAAAACATATGACACCTTAGGCGACAGCACAAAAGCGGCTGTAGCGGAGCAGGTTGGTGGAGTTTTCCAAATCAATGTTTTAAAAGCATCTCTAAAAGATTTAACTAATGAAAATTCTTTATTTGCTAAAGCAACAAAAATATCTGGTGATGCCACTGATGAAGCTGCGAGAAAAAATGCAACACTAAATCAGTCCTTAGCTGCATTGGCTGCTCAAACAAGTTTAACCATGCAAGAGCTAGCAAGCAACATTGGAGAGTTAGCCTTAGCTCCAGGAATAGAAGAATTGTTAGAAAAAATTAAATCCGTTGGAGATTCTTTAAATAATTTGTTTTCAGATGACTCTAGTGGATTAGGTTCTGATTTCGCCAAAGGTATAGTTAGCGGCATAGGCAATGTTATTACTGGCCCTGGAATGGTATTAGCCATAGGTGTTTTTGGGAAACTTTTTTTTAATGCTTTAAAATTTGCAAAGCAATCACTGAAGGATGTTTTGGGTATAGTAACACAAAAAGATAAGGAAAGAAAAATTCAAGAATCAATAGTTCAAGCTATGCAGCAAAATGTTGTACTGGCGGACGAGTTAGTTAAATCCAGCAACGACAGACAAAAACAAGAACAAATCGTATTGGGTGTTATAAAAAAACAGACAGAGCAAATCGAGCTTCAAAAAAGAATAGCCGCAGGATTAGCACCAGCTCTATCTAAAGCGGGAGTTCAGGGCGATTTAACATTGGCTGAAAATAAAGCTGAAGGTTTCGTTCCTAATTTTAATCGAAGGCCAACAAAAATAGAAAAAAATAAAGAGCGCACAGAAGCTTTAAGGGGTGGCTATTCTGCTGGAAATGTAAAAGTCATGTCTGTTCCTGGCTATGGAGAAGTTGTATATAATCAAGCAGAAAAAATTAAAAAATTTAAAGGCATGGATCAGCCCGCTATTATGCCCCCACAGTCAAGTAAAGCTGGCAAGGCATATCAGAAAAACTTCAGTGAAGCTCATGGTTTTAATCCTTATGCTGCATCTGGATTAGTACCTAATTTTGCCGATAATACCCCTAAACACTTAAAGATACAAAGAGCTCTAGCTGATCCCGCCAACAAAAATATTAAATTTAAACCAAAGAATAATGACTCTTTCATTTCCGCTTCAATCAGAAGGCAATTTTTAGAAGAATATGATACATCAGCGATTAGACCTGGAGCTATAGAAGAAATTGTGTCAGGTTTACTTAGGTCGTACAAGTCGGGTAAAACAGGTTACGGAGTCGGCGGAAAAGCTCCTTCTAGAAATTTAACTTATCAAGGTATAGAAATTAGCAGACATCAAGTTGAAAACCCTGGAACTTTAGGAAACGAAGTGCCATTGCCTAAATTTTCAGATGGATTCGTTCCTAATTTTGCAATACAAAAAAATGATAATTTATTGAAACTTGATCCTGCTTTTTCTAGTGTTGCTGGATCTGGAGCAGATTTTAGAAACAGAACTCTTGCAAAACAATGGGATCAAGCAATTGATAATGGTAGCGGGATGTACCTTGAAGCCCCAATTAAAGATATTGTTCCTAACAGAGGAAGTCACAATGCTTATGTATATGATTTATTAACAGCATTGCAAACAAAAGGCATTGATAGAATTGGAAGAATTTTTTATCCTCAAAAACAAGCCAGGACTGCTAGCAAAAAACCTAAAAGAGGGGAAGATAAAGGCGCAATTAGCGAAAGAGCTAAAATCGATCAATTGCATAAAGTTGCTTCTGGGGATAAAAGCAAAGCAGCAAAACAATTATTTACTTCTGGAGGAAATATTCAAGGAATGCTTGATGTTAACCCAAGAACGGGAAAAAAAATATTGCCAGAAATGTTTTCAAAATATTTATCTACTGGTGGTGCTGATGGAGACGACACTTTTCCTACAGATGTTTTTGGGCCAGGCTTAAGGCCAATAGAAAATAAATCAGGCAGAATGAGCCAAGGAAATTTGTTGCTTAAAAGCATAAGAAATTATAGTGATTCTGGATTACTTCATTGGGTTTCGAAAACCTATCCAGATCTTGGGAATATAGTTTCTTCTGCTAATCAACAAAATTTTTCAAAAGCTAGAAAATTGTTAGAGAAAAAAGGTTTGCTATCTAAAGATTCATCTTTGGAGGAAGCTCAAGAATTAGCTCTTGCATCAAACATAGCTCAAGGTTTTGTGCCTAATTTTGTTAAACCAAAAGGAGTCAGTAAGGAATCACAATTTTCTTCTAAAAAATCTTTAGACCTCAGTTGGATTAGCCCTGCTCCTGGAAAAGGAACTCAACAATTAAGAAGTATATATAAAGATATTACAAGTTCAGCCGAACAAGGAAAACCTTACACAGATATAAATGCTGGATTTGTTGTAGGGCCTAGAATACCTAGACTTTTAATCGAAGGTAAAAAACTTCTAAATAGAAGTAGAACTTCTGGTAAAAAAATTCCAAAAATGAGAATCAGTGGTTTCATTACTCCAGCTAAATTAATGGGATACATTAATGAAAACAAGCAAAAGTTTGAAGAGGGAGACCCATATACTTCTAGACAAGATTACAAGCAGGGAGAGGAATCAGAAGTCGCACAATACTTAAGGGCAATGGGTCTTGACCCACTGTCTAAAGAGCAATTTGATCTTGAAGACCTTCCAGTTTTTGAAAAAGGTTTCGCTAAAGGTTTAATTCCTAATTTTGCAAATAAAATTTACGATTCTGATCGATTAAAATCAAATATATCAACAAAAATTTTAGATAATATTCTTGAGGCAAATGTTCAGAAAAATTTAATTATAGGTCCATCGGGAGTTGGTAAATCTACAATGGCTCAATCAATGGGTGAATTTATTAAAGCTCCTGAGGATTTAGAAAAGGCATCTTTATTTACAATACTTTCTGGAGCGGGTTTATCAAAAGATGGGTTGTCGCCTAGGCTGCAAAAAATTATTCAATCAGTCAATTCTTCTGGAGGTAAAGTTTCTTACTTATCTGCAAGCGATGAAACTATAGAAAAAAGAAGAGAGAAAAGAATGGCTAACCCAATCAGAGGAGATCTTCGTTCTGAAAGACAATTAAAAGGAACTAAGTATGCTCCAAAAAATCAAGAAGGATTAACTGATTTACTTAAAAGCCAAGCAGCTAGGTTTCAAGTTTTAAATGCATCTAAAGGGTTTGTTCCAAATTTTGCAGGTAAAGTTAAATGGAATATAGATAAAACAAAAAATGATTTCTCGTTGTCTGCAGATAAGATGACTTTATCTGGTTTTGCTAATTATTTAGAGCAAGTTTCAGAAAAATATCCTAAAATGGTAAGTCCAAAAGCCGCTCAAATGTTTCAACAGAGAGTATTTGGATTGGATTCTCAAATTAAAAAAGAAAAAGAAGAAGTTAATCAAAAAACTCCAATTGGATTCGGGCGACAAGGAGCTAAGCACTATGCAGAAATGCGATCTGTATCAAATAGAGACAGAAGAATAAGTACCCAAGGACTTTTTATAAAAGACTTAGGCAAGCATGTAAAACAATACAATAAACACTCTATTTTTGGAGTTGATCGTATAGATGGATTTGACTCAATGTTTAAAGGTAAAGGTTTTGTTCCAAACTTTGTTAACTATTCAAATATTTTTGACTCTCCTCAAGGCCAAAGTTATGTAAATAAATTTAATCCAACATCAATACAAAAAGCTACGCCAACCAAAATTAAAAAAGGCAAAGTGTTACCTTTGGAGCATACAATTAGTGAAATTAATGCAACCAAGAAAGGTAGGCCAATGACGAGCCAAAAAATGCATCCCGTAGATCAACAAGATCGGTTTTCTGGAAGAATAGTTACCTTACATCAAGAAAAAAATTATGAAACTTTTAAAAAAGAAGCAGAATCTTTAACAGAAAGCTTAGTAAGAGATCAAAGTTTTAAAAGCAACCCTCCTGGAGATGTTAATTACAATAATTCTTGGATAAATCAATCAAAAAAAGCTGACAAAAGCACTCTGCAAAAAATAAGCACAGGAGTAAGAAACTACCAAACAGACCCCAAAAAAAAGAATCAAAACTATAAAGCTGGAATTAGTAAAGATGTGATGGGAGTAATGGGGGAGCTTGAAAGTGCAAGGTTGACAGGAGGTAGTATTGCTACAAAAAATGCTTTCTTCGATGTTGAAACTCAAGAGGGTCCAGTAGAAGTAAAAACTACAAGTAATCAACCAGGGATTGACATTTTAAGAAAAGGTGCTAACTTATGGCTGTCTAAAAAATACAACAAGCCAAAACAACCTTTACTTAACAAGCGAAACGAAGACAGGGATCTTGGAGATCTTAAAGTAATGGTTCCTGAAGGAGCTAATGTATTTGCCAAAGGCTTTGTTCCTAATTATTTAAGATCAAATGTAGCTGGTTTAGAATTTGCAAAACTAAGTACTTCTGTCGCTAGATTTAATCGTAAAAATAATATCACTCCTCCGATCAAAACATTAAGTTCTAGGGAGCTTTTTAAAATACCCAGGCGAAGCGGTGATTTAGCTGAAGAGACAATACAGAATATAAGGCAGTATATTAGTTCAGATGAATTTAGGGCTTTACCTCAAGAATTGCAACTTAAAATAACAAAATTTTACAACAAAAAGTTTTCTCGTTCCAGCTTGTCAGATCCAGGAAGATCTTTTACAAAGTATGAAGACCCTACTTATGAAGGTCGAATTGCTGCATCCATGGGCTTAATTCCAAACTTTGCAGACCCTTTATCTCAAGCGGTAAAAAGAGAGCAAGCTGCAGGAGTTCCTAAATCTCAAATGAGAATAGAGAGAGATCCTGAATTAGTTAATAAAAGAAACCCTATGGGTTTAGCTGTTACAAATTTAAGAGACGAACCTTTAGGAATTAAGCAAGGTATTAGAAGAGCTAAATCAGAAGGTAAAGACCCCCAAACTTACGGAGCTTCTGCTGGGATTATTCCAAATTATGCAGATGGATCGGGAGCAGGTGCAGGAGGATCAACAATTACTTCAGATGTAAGCAAAGTGAGTAGTTCTTATGTGCGGGTAGCTGATAGCATGGACAAAATGCAAATGAGGTTGTTTGGCTTAACTACAGCAACCTATGCTATGCAAGGGGTATTTGAAGAAAGCGGAAATAGTGTTATGGCTGCTTTCAATGAATTAGTTCAAGGTGTTACAAATACAATTTTAGTTATGAGTGCCCTTGGGCCGCTCATAGGAAATATTCAAAAAAGATTTGAAAATGTAGGAAACTCGATTAGTGATTTTGGTAGACGTTTATCTAGTTCAGGTGGAGGTTCAGCTTCAGGGGGTGGCACTACATTTATTAGCGGTGGAGGAGGAGCAGGTTCTAGCAAAAAAGGAAAAAGCCCAACACTTGGTAGGGCGACACCAGAAATGCGAAGAAAGGCTGGATTACCCTCTAGAATACCAGGATCTAATTTAGGCGGAGCAATGGCTAAAATTACAGCAACAATATCTGGATTTACCAAGCTATCAAAAACTGTAGGAACTCTTGGTTCAATTATAGGTAGTGGAGTTAAATTGTTTGGCAGATTTCTACCATTTGTCGGTTGGGGAATTACTTTATTTCAAGGTTTGAATGTAGTTTTAGGAATGTTTGATACAAGCCTTGGAAAACTAACTCAAGGTTTTTCAGAATTTATTGGTCTTAGTAGTGCAGCTTCAAATGCCTTAGAAGAATTAAAAGAGGCTAGCGAAGGTCTTGCAAAGTATCAAGAAGCTAGAAGAGAAGTTGATAATATAGAAGATCAAATGGAAGAAATTTATGCTCGGCCTCAAAGCGAACTTTCCAGCAATGATATAAATCAAATTAGAAAGTTAAGTATTGAGTTGGCTAATGCTCAACAAAGAGCATCTTTAGCTTTAGATCAATTCACATTAAGTCTAAAAGATACTAGAGATAGATTAGAAGATAGAGAAGATGGTGGAATTACTGATGTTGGTCAGGATGTATTAAATTTAATCAGAAAACTGGAAGCTGGTCAGGCAACTCCAGATGACATGACTGATTTACAAAGAGGTATAAGCATTATAACGAATGCAGATCAAGAAGTTGAAGCTTTTGAAAAAGCAGAAGATGAAGGAACAATGAAAGAGCAATCGCAAATGTTAGGTAAAAGATTTGCGGAAATGGCAGGAACTATTGAGTTTACAGAAGATCAGCTATCATTGTTAAATGATGTACTTAAAAATACCAATCCTCAAACAGCAGTTAATGCTTTCGCCACAGGTTTGGAGCAAATGGCGGATGCTGTAGACGGAGATCTTCTTGAAGGATTAGATGATGGCGATAAAATATTTGCTCAAGATGTAGCGGATAGAATTAGAACAACCCTTTCAAAACTAGGAGAAAATAAAGACTTTGATTTAGATGGATTAAATGTAGCTTTAAAAGATCGACTAGCAGTAGTTCTAGAGCAAAACAAAAAATCTAAACAAGAAAAAGAAGCTATAGAAGCTTCTGTTCAACAAAGAGCTTTACTAAACAAACAGTTACAAAATTCTATTACAATCATTAAAGCTGAAGCCGCCCATAAAGACAAAATGTTAAAGAAAGAATTAACAATTATGTCTAAAAGGTTACAACTTTTAAACTCATTAAATCAAGCGACTGAAAAAGAAATGGCTAAACTGGGGGAATCTGAAGCGTTGCAAAGAATTAGTATTGAAGAAAGAAGTCAGACAAATCAAGCAAATTCATCAGCTTTTGACACAATTTCAAAACTCCCAATTGATGAAATATTTGAAGGTGATGTTCGCGACTTACAAGCTGAACAATTTCAAGACCAAATTAAGTCTCTTACAAAATCTGTTGCAAGTGGAGCCAAAGATTTTAAAGAAGCAATTAAGGAATTTAGAGTATCTGCCGAAAAGGCTGGTTTAACTATTAATACCAAAATTAATGCAGACTTGGAAATGGTGGAAGCCGCATTAAAAAGGAATGCTATAGCAATCCAAGATTCAGCTAATCTTGACAGAGCTGCTACAAAAATATCAACCAATATAAAATTACTTGATTCTAGTTCAGTAAAAATGGCAAGAGATATTAGTTCTGGTCTTTCTCAATACAACAAAATGGACAGCTCTGCAGTTGAAAGTATAACAAAAGAGCTGAGACAACTGATTGTTAGCGAAAAAAATGTAACACAGCAACAAGCTGATTCCCTTGATTTTTCTAGCTTAGCTACAATTGTACTGAAAGACGGAACTTCTGCATTCTCCAAAATAATTAAAGAAGACATTAAATCTATTGCAAAAGGTTCTGAGGGGGGCAGGTTTATTAAAGATGCTAATATTAATTTTGAAAAGTTTAATGATGCTAGTGCAGAACAGCAAAAAGCAATACTTGAATTAGTAACTCAAGCTGCCGCTCAAAGCGGTCAGCCAGGAGAATCAAGGGGAGAAAGAAAGGTTAAGATTGTTCGTGATGAAATTGATAAATTAGAAAAACAACTTGATGCTTTTCAAGATTTACCCAATAGATTAGATAATCTAACTCAAACTCAAAAATCAGAAATTTCTGCACTTGAAACACTAGGTGCAACAAGACAGCAAATAGAACAAAAAACAACTCGTCAGGCCACAATAGAATTACAAGGTAAAACTAGGCAGGTTGATGAAACTTTTGCATTAACTAAATTGCAAAAACAAACAGCTGAAGCAGAATATGCTTTTATGCAAAGTGTTATGGAGTCCATTATTCCAATGGAATCTATGGCAGAAACTTTAAGAAAAAGAGCTAGTGTTAATTCTACAGCTGTTAATGAAGAGGCTAAACAGTTAAGAACTACAGCTCTTATTAATTCATTTATTTCAGAAAATTCAAGTGACTATAAGGATCTTCAAAACAACATAAAGAATAGATTGAGTATACAATTAACAGGAACAAAAAGAGAGCAAGAGTATTCTAACTTTATTAATAAAATTAATCAATCTCAAGAAAAAGAATATCAAGATCGAGTAGCTAATCTTAAAACTTTAAAAGTCATTTCAGAATTACGAAAACAAGGCATTATTGGTGAATCGGGTGTTATAAAAGGAACTGATTTAGAACGAGTATCTTTAGAAACATCAGTACAACAAAAACAAGATCAAATAGATAAAAACAACGACATACTTGCAAATATTGAAGGTTTAAAAAATGAAAGCCAAAAAGACCTTGAATTACAAACATCAAATTCTACTGTTAGTAGAATTAAAAACCAATTACTGTTAGAACAACTTTCAACCGAAGAAGGATTACTTTATTTAAGAGAAAAAATTGCTAATAATTTAACTGAGCAGGCAGCTCTGCACGATCAAGAAACAATTAAAATTAGAGAAGAAATTAACGAAAGAAGAAAACGTCCTGGGACTGGAGAAGACACAAGAGGAATTACTGAAACAAAGAAATTAATTACTAGAAGAGTTGCTGAAGAAAGATTATCTTTAGAAAAGGTAAAAGAAGAAAGGGCATTGTTAACTGAAAAAATTGCTGAAAAAGTTGCAAGCATAGAATTAGACACAGAAAAAACTAGATTAGAAACTGATATTTTAAAATCTTTAAATGCAACTAAAGGTTTAACAGATGAAGAGAGTGTGCTAAGAAAAGCTTTAAATGATGCCGTTAAGGCTAGAGTTGAAAAAGAAATAGAGCAATTAGAAAGAAATGCTCAAGAATCAGAAAGTGAATTACAAGAGAGAAGAAATCAAGGTTTCTTTGGCGCTGAAGCTGCCTCTAATAGAAGAACATCTTTGACTAACAAATCTACTAGTGTTGAAAGAGCTATGGCAAAGAGAGACTCTTATCAACTATCTGGAAATGAACAAATGGCGAGTTCAGCTAATGTTGAACTTGCTAAAAGTTTAAAAGAGTTTAATTTAGAAGCTGGTAAAAATACTTTATTTTGGGATACTATTAATGTTAAAATAGCTGAGGCTACAGAAAGAGCTGCCAATTTTTCCGAAGCATTGGCTGTTACTGCATTTGATGGAGTAAGAGATGGCTTTAAGGGCTTTTTAAAAGATTTATCGGATGGAACAATGAGTGCTGGTGATGCATTTTTGAAAATGGCATCTAATATAGCTAGCAGAATACAAGACAAAATTTTTGAAGATGCTGCAGATAGAATGGCATCTGGATTATTTGGAGCTCTAGGAATCAATAAATTTCATACTGGAGGAATGGTTATGAACTACTCTACGGGTGGTTCTACAAAAAGTGATGTTCCTGCAATGTTAACAGCGGGTGAATATGTTGTAAGAAAGAAAGCTGTAGACAGTATTGGTAGGCAAGCTTTGGATAGAATTAATAAAGGAGAAAGTTTAAACGATTTATTTGAAAAACCTAATTCAGAAACTTTTGATATTTTAGGTGGTGATATGCAAATGACTCCAAGTGGTAGCGAGCAAATGACCCCTCTTTCCGCTCCAATAATACCTAGCGACAAAATACTGTCCAATCAAAATTCTATTGTTGTGGATTCAGAATCAAATGCTCTTGCTGGAGAAAGAATAGAAGAAAGATTAAAAGAGATCAATAACAATTTTAAAGAAGGTGGTTCTGTTAGCACAAGCAAAGTAGTAGAAAAAAGCATTCAAAAATATAACAATGCGGGGTATGTTCAGCAAGCAGCTCAATACAGAAGTAAAAGTAAAAACTGGGAAGATATTGGTTATGGGGTTGGCGTTATGGGTGGCACAGCTATAGCTGCATACAATTCAAATAAAAAACAAGCTACAGATTCTCCTCCTGAGCCTCCAAGAATGAATAAATTAAACACTTCTAGTAAACTAGATCTTGACATAAGAGATCCTAGATTAAGTGCTCGATTTAGAAAAATGGATACAACTAGCCAAGATTATGCAAAATATCTCTTAGACAAGTATGAGTACAACGTACAAAAGCAAAATAAGAAAGTCGCACAAAAAGAAGCTTTTGTAAGAAGCATAGGTAATGCTATAGCTACAGGTGTTGGTGCTGCAATAGGCAGCAAAATAGGTGATAGTATCAGCAATAGAATTAATGGCTCTAGGATGTCTGGCAATGGAATGTCTGTGGGTAAAGGCCCTTCTGGAGAAATGGTTAAAATTCATAGAGATAAAAATGGATCACTTTATGCAATGGAAGGAAAGAAAAGAGTTAATTTTATGAACAACTCTGGAGTATCTCAACATTTATCAGCATTTAAAAATGAAAACAAAATTGCTGAAAATGCTGACTTAAGTTCAAGAGATGCGGCTAAGTGGTGGCAGAGTTATTCTTCGAGTGGTAGGCCAGGATTTGCTGAATCCTTTCAACAAAAAACTGCCGCTCCATCCAACCTTGGTTCTGATAAAGCAATCAAGCAAATTATAAATGGTCAGAATCTTTTCAGAGGTGGCGATGTTTCAAATAGTAGTGCAGGTAATGTTAATACAATTAATAAAAATATACAAAAAGAGTTA
>Ga0255766_10003563_pt1 | contig 13467 bp, 14 predicted proteins | sample 071ome_23_FD_179966 | JGI IMG/M metagenome (GOLD analysis project Ga0255766, IMG submission 179966) | Coastal salt marsh microbial communities from the Groves Creek Marsh, Skidaway Island, Georgia - 071403BT metaG (version 2) | ecosystem: Environmental > Aquatic > Marine > Intertidal zone >... | reverse complement strand
ATCAACAACTTGAAATTTTGATACTAGTTTTTTTAGGTTTCTTAATGATTTTAAATTTTCATAATACTTTTCATGGTTTGTAAATAATTTAACATAATAATCCCCTGCTCTATCTGGAAGGTAAGACAAAAAGGGGAGTTTATAATGAGGTTCTATAATTTTAAATCTATTACCGGCAGCAAAATAACAAACACCACCTGGCTTTAGAATCCTGAATATTTCACTCATTAATTTTTCGTCAGACGGAACATGCTCATAAATTTGTGAACAAGTTATTACATCAATTGAATTGTTATTTAAATCAGCTTCTTCAATGGGTGAACAAATGAACTTAAGATTGCTTTTATTAAATTTTTCATTTGCAAACTTAACAGCTTCAACATCTAGGTCAACACCTATTACTGATTTAAAATGTTTTGAATATTCATTTGTCATTATTCCTGATGAAGATCCTATGTCTAGTAATTTTAAATCTTCTGTTTTATTTAGATGGTCTTTCAAAACCATTATTGTTTTATTTGCTTTTTTAATTCTTTCATTAGCTTCATAAACTGAAGGCTTAAGTTCTGAATAGTTAAATTGATATTTTCGATTCATCAAAAACATTGTTTCAATTTTTAACTAGTAGATTTTTAATTAAATAAACTAGGGCTTCAATCATGATTTTAAAGTTCATTTTAGATTTTCCAGAAATACGTTCTTTAAAGATTATAGGCACCTCTTTAATTGTAAAACCATTGTTTTCTACAATCTGATTGATTTCCATTAGAAAAGTGTAGCCATTGGATTTTGGTTTTGACTCAACAATTTTACTAATAACCCTTTTATGTACCAATCTAAAACCCCCTGTAAGATCATTTATATTACTTCTTAATATAAATTTTGAAATTTTATTTGCATATTTTGATAATAATTTTCTGTGCAGACTCCACCCCTCAGTAGAACCACCGTATACATACCTACTTCCAATCACTAAATCAAAGTTACCAAGTTCATTTAGAAGTTTATTTAAATCAAAAAAGCTGTGTGAAAAATCACAATCCATTTGAACACAATATTCGTAATCTGAATTTAGAAACCATAAAAAAGCATCAACATATGCAGTACCTAGTCCAAGTTTTTCGGGTCTTGAAATTAAATGTATATTAGGATTATTTACCATATTTGACCTTACAATATCAGCAGTGCCATCTGGAGAATTATCATCTACAATAAGAAGAGATAAGTCTGAATATTCAAATACAGAATCAATAAATCTTTGAATATTCTCTTTTTCATTAAAAGTAGGGGATATTACGAGGATTTTATTCAATTTAAAAAATTCATAATTGTAATTTCAAAACTTTTATAAATCCTAAAATAATTTGAGGTAACTGCAGTTCCACCCATTTCAATACAACATGCCGGCATTTCAGTCAAAAATGATATTAAAAAAAATATTAATATATTTAAATTGAACGTTATTTTTTCTATTAAATAATTGCTTCTAGTTATTAATAGGAAAAAATATAAATAAAAAATGGTAAAAATCCATCTTCCCCAATCAAATCCAATAATAAATAGGGGAAGTATCAGAAAGAATTCTGGATTTTTACTAAATAGTTTTTTAATTTGTAAATAGGTAGATTTTATATTCATATTAAAAATTACAGAAATTGTGTATGCAAAGATAACAAAAAACACACTCCAATAAACTAGAGACCCAGAAAAAATTAAGACATATGTAGTACGAAGTGTGTCCAACACCCCCCAGCCTATTGCATCTATAGCTGTTTGATCATAATTTGAAGTCGAAATTAGGGCTAAGTCCTGACTGCTTAAAGATTGAATAATGTCATTCACAATTTGATTATTTCCTTTGAATACAATGATTACTCCAAAAATTAAAACCATAAAAGTTTTAAATACTGCTTGCACCCTCTCTTCTATTTCTGCAGTTTTAAATATATGTATTAAAAATGGAAACAATAAGAAAAAAGTTATTCCCTCATGAATCAGTAAAGAAAGAGCTCCAGTGATAAATATTGAAAATATAAGAAGATTCTTTTTCCCATATCTATTTATTAAAAGAACAATTAAATAAAGATTAAGAATGAACATTTCTTTTCTTGCATAATAATTACCAAATAATGTGATACTAAAAGGTGCAAAAATACTTATATGAAATAAGAGCTTTTGAGCATTACTTAAAACACTTAATTCTAAATTTAAATTTATCAAAAAAATAAAAATTAAAAAATTTACGAAAACAAAAACATATAAAGTATCAAATAAAATTCCATCATCGTCAATAAGATATATTAAATTACCAATAAATCCTCGCCTTACAAAACCACCTTGGTAGTTAATTAAAAGTTCTTGAAACGACCATGCATTAATGTCTATAAACTCTGAGTTGTTTCTTTCTGACAATGTGGCTTTAGCAACTTGAATAATGGACATTAAAGAAAGAAGATAGTAGCTTATCTTCTGGAAACTAATTTTTGCTATTTTCATTTATTTGAATTCTATCTGTAAATTATATTTTTTATTTTAAAATCAATTTATTCTTAGCCTTCTTTTAAGTGTTCTTTTAATTTTCAATTTATAAGAAACAAATTTTTTCCAATAATATTTGCTACTGTTAAGTGAATATATAAATTCCTGGTTGTTTAGTTTTATATTTTTATTGGTTTCAATAATTTCTATTATTCTATTTAAAAAGTTATACTCTTTTAAAATTTTATCTTTCGACTCAATTAAATTGTCCAGATACTCTTCATAATTATCATTTTTAAGTATGTTTTCAATTGTTTCGATTGATGTATCAATATCATTTATATCAATCGTATATAAAGAATTTTTATCAAAATACTCAAATATATTGGGTGCTCCATAATAAATTGGCAAACTTAGTCCAAGCATAGAATCAAATAGTTTTTCTGAAATAAGATTTTTTCTAGAATCATTTTCTAACACAATATGGTATTTATAGTCAAATATTCCTTCATACTTGTGTTTTATTTCATTTACTCCATTTCCATACCAGTCAAGCTGGTCTCCAAAATGTAATTTTAACTTTTTTAAAAACTCTACTCTTAAATGGTGATTGTCAGTGTGGACTTTATTTGAGCAAATAACACTTATTTTTTTTGTCTTTTCTAATTGTTTTAATTCTTGAAAATATTTGAAATTATAAGAGGATTTGTCATAAATTGTACTTCCATGATTAGCATGTATCATCCATGGCAGAAAAGGGATATTATTTTTTGTCTTTGGATGAGGGCTTAAGTAACAAGACCGTACTTCTTGAAACTGTTCTAAATATTTTCTCATGTATGGCTGGAAAAAATAATCTTTTTTAAAAGAAGTTTCATTATTTAAATAAATAACATTATTTTTAGGAACCTTACAAAATTCAGTATTTAATTTTAAATCCTCAAACACAAACCAAAAATCTGCTTGTTCAATATCTTTATTTATATGAAAACGATAATTTTTCAATTTTTGATTACTCATGTCATAAAAATTATCAAAAGTAATATTATCTTTTTGACTTGGCAAAGTGATTTTAATGTTATACATATTTTTATATTTTATAATTTAGTTTTTTTAATTACCATAATTAAAAATAAACATATGATAACTTTATATCTTGACAAAGGAATGTAAATGAGTAAAAGTTTATCAATTTTGGTACTGTCTTCAAACACGTATCCTTCAGTTAGAAATTCAAAAGAGCAAAAAAAAATATTATTAAATCAACCAAATGGTACAGATGAAATTTATTGGGACAAACAGGGAACAAAAGATACCCTAAAAGGAAAAAATGCTTCATTAATTGAAAATGATTTATTCATAGATGCTGACGACAGCTCATTGGGCATGGGGTTTAAAACCCTGCTTGCTTTTGAGTGGATGTTGAAAAAATCAAATTTTAAATTTATATAGATATAATATTTAGGTGAGTACAGATTTAAAAATTGCTACTTTAATAATTTCTTCAAATACGTATCCTGCCGTTAGAAATAGTTCAGCACAAAAAAAAATATTTTTTAAAGAAGGTTTTGATAAGAACCTAACTTATTGGTATAGGGGTGGCTTACAAACACAATCTGATGGTCAGAATTTTAAAGTTGTAGAAAATGATTTAATTATTAACGTCGATGATGGATCAACTCAAATGGGCAAGAAAACTTTACTTGCTTTAGATTGGCTAGAGAACAACAGAGATTATGATTTTATTGTTAGACCCACACCTAGTTCTTACGTAAATTTAAATAATTTACATGATTATATTAAAAAAAATTTATATAACAAAGAACATGTTTTTGCTGGAAAAATACAATCAACAAATGACAAATTAGGAAACAAAATAAATTTTGTGAGTGGCTCTACTTTTATTTTGAACAAGAAAACGGTTGGCTTGATTCTTAAAAATCAAGAATATTGGGACCATGAATATTGGGATGACGTTGCTTTGTCCCTCTTAACTTCTAAGCTAAACATTTCTCCTCAAGTAAGTGATAGGTTTGATGTCGAAGGCAATCCATTTAAACAAAAATTACCCACAAATTACTACCAATATAGATGTAGGGCTGACAATCATTACGGCTATCCAAGGTATCTTGAATCGTATACTTTAAAAATTGTCTCTAGAGTTGTAAATAATAAAAACCACAATTTTTTGAATAAGTTCATATCAAACATTTTTTTTGAACTGTCAAAGTTTTTTTACATTTATCAATTTTCTTGGAAAGTGTATGAAATAATTAGATATATTTCTAAAAAATTATTTCCGAAATTTTTATATGAAAAAATAAAGCACTTATTAAGTGACAAAATAGAGAATTTTAAACACGTTCGATTTAAAACTTAAATACATAATGAAATTTGGGATTGTTGATATAAAAGGAAATGTTTATAAACAAGAAATAGATTTAAAAAGTTATCATTTTAGATGCAGAATAGACAATCACTATAATTACCCAAGATTTTTAGAAAAATATGTATTGCGGTATTTATCAAATTTATTTTCAAACAATAAACAAATTAAAATTTTTAATTCAATATCAAGTTTTGTATTTGAAATTTCTCGCATACTTTACATTCATCAGTTTGGCTGGAAGGTTTTCATGAATCTGAGAAAAATTTTGAAGTCTATTTTGCCAATTTTCTTATATTCAAAACTAAAAAAAATATTAAACAATAAAATTACCAAATTTAAATTAAAGAGATTTAAAATTTAAAATTCGGTTTTTGATTGTAAGTTTAAATATTTTTAGTCAACGAATCTGTATTTAAAGATTGCAATAATATATTTGAAACCATCTTTTAATTTTATTTTTTTACCCTCAGAGTAACTTCTAGCTGAATAGTTAATTGGTACTTCAGAGTAGTTGCTAGTTTTTTTTAGCAATTTTGCTAAAAGTTCAACCTCTATATTAAATCCTTGTGATTCTAAATTTATACCTTCATAAACGGATCTTTTAAAAGCTTTTAGACATGTTGCAACATCTGTTACTTTTGTTCCATTTAAAATTGAAAATAAAAAACTCAAAAATTTGTTTGCAATAAATGTTCTTCTGTAAAGATTGTTTCTTTTTATATTACCTATAAATCGTGATCCACAGACTACATCTAATTCTTGATCTTCTAGTATTTCAAAAATAGTTTCTAGGTCTTTAGTAGAATATTCCAAATCAGCATCAAATATTCCAATGTAAGTACTTCTAGATTTTTCAAACCCCAATTTTATTGCTCCACCTTTTCCAATATTCTTATTTGTCGAAAACAATTTAATATTTTCAAACTCATGAGACAGTGCTTTTGCGATACTAGGTGAATTATCTATTGATCCATCATTTACTAAAACAATTTCAGCATTAGGCATAGTATCAATCAAGTTTCTTGCAACCATATCTAGAGTGTTTTCTTCATTGAAAAAGGGAACAATTATAGAAGCGTTTAAATACTTTCTTTTTTCCATCTAACAATAACCTCTTGATTCTGTGTAGTATATATATTCTGGTCTTGATGAATCTAAACTTTCACAGTATGTACTATTAGATATTTTATTAGTATCTATGTAATCTTCCCAATACAATGAAGTGTTTAAATCTATATTTATTAAAAAATTAATTACCAATAATAAAGAAATTAAATTTGTGAATAATTTATTTTTTATACCTTTAAAAAGAAAACACAAAGACAGTTGAAAAAAAGGTACAAAAGGTATTAGAAGTCTTTCAACCGGAAAGGGCTTACTAAAAAGTAAAGGAACCAAAATTAAGAACAATAAAACTAAAAGAAATAATATTACTGAAAAAATTGAAGAGTAGCTTTTATCTATATTTTTTAAAATAGTCAATATTAAAAGAAAAAAAGCAATGTTTAATAGCGAGGAAGATAGAAAATAAGTTTTAAGAAAACCAAATATTGAAAAGATTCTCTCCACAGTTCCAATTTCAACCCCTCTACCAAAAAGAGGCTTAGATTCTTGAGTTATCTCAAATAACTTCGATGCAATTGGAATCGAAAGTAGGGTAAATGAAAGATTAATTATGAAATTTTTAATACTCAAAAAAGATTTTTTTTCAAAAAATAAATTTATAATGATAAAACTTAATAGTGTTATTAGGTTTGTATAGATTGCTAAAGAAGAAAGCCAAAACAAACATATAGAAAAAAAATATTTTTGTTTGATGTCTGAAAATAGAAAAATATAGATTCCTACTAGATTTAAAGTAGCAGAAATTCCATATCCTCTAGCTAAAGATAGAAAATCGAATACAACAGGATTAAGTAAAATGATTAAGAGTATTAATAAGTTGTTTTCAAATTTTGTAGATATTTTATAACCTACATAGATATAAATAATCCCAGAAATTAAATTTGGCAATCTAAGTATAAATTCAGAATTTCCAAAAAAAGAAAATATCCCCATAAGTATTGTGTTTAAAAGATGGTTGTTTGCAATATTTACAGTCAAATAGTCATTAGTTCTTACGTAACTTAAATATGTAAATGCTTCATCATATGTAAATGGTGTTAAATATGCTTTAAGAAAAAGTAAAAAAAGTAATACAAAACTGACAGTTAAGTTAAAACGGTTTGCGAAAAAGATTTTTTTCATATAGTAATTCTAATTTTAAAAGTAAAGAAAACTATATTTTTAACTTATATTTAACTCTAAAAATAAAAAATTTAAATTTTGCTAAGTATTTTTTGTCTAAAAATAATTTATAATAAAAAAGGTATTATATATAATTCTTTTAAACTAAAAGGTTTATCAATGAACAAAGTTTTATTACTCAGAGCTTTAGGCTTATTTCCTCATTTTTTATATAAAAGAATTATTAAAAAATTCAATCTCAATTTTAAACCTTCTGAATTAGATTTTTTAACAGTCGTTAATAATAAAAAACTTATATTAGAAAACTTATTTTCAAATGAAAGTGAATTATTTACTAATTATTTAAATAATTCAAAATGTTACGGAGAGTATGGTGTAGGAATATCTACGGTTTATGCAGCAAGGTATCAAAATAAAAAAACCATCAGCATTGATACTGATATTGCTTGGGTTAATAAAGTAAAAGAAAACCTGTTTTCTGAAGATAACATCGATATCTCATATGTTGATTTTGGAGAGGTGTTGTCTTACGGAAGACCAAAAAGCTATAAAAATAGAGAAAATATTAAATCTTATCTAAGTTATATTTGGCAAAAGAATTCAAAACCAGACCTAGTGTTAATTGATGGAAGATTTAGAGTAGCATGCTTTTTAACAACTTTGATTCATGCTGAAAAAGGAACTCATATCATATTTGATGACTATATACTTAGGCAACATTATCACATTGTAGAAATGTTTGAAAAACCTATTGAAAAAAATAATAGGCAAGCAGTATTTAGAGTTTCAAAAAATTATGATTTTGACCAAGTTAATTTCTATTTAAATAAGTTCGAGTTTGTTTTTGATTAAAAAAATTTTTATGTGTTCTTATTTTTTAAATGTAAGATTTTAGTTCATCCAAAATGAAAAAAATATCTTACTCAAGATCAATAACTTCCTTAAGGGGCATATCGGTACTTGGTGTCTTACTTTATCATTCAAAATATGCACTTTTTAAAGGGGGCTATTTAGGTGTAGATATTTTTTTTGTTATAAGTGGATTTTTGATTGGCAATATTATTTTTTCAGAACTTTCAGAAAATAATTTTAGTTTTTCAAAATTTTATTTACGGAGGGCTAGACGACTTTTACCGTCATTATTTTTTACTATTATTCTTACCTATTCAATAGGTTATTTAATTTTCTTACCTGAGGATTTTTTAATTCTTAAATACTCTATCCCATATACGTTGTTTTTTATTGGAAATATATTTTTCTGGAAAACAAATGACTACTTCTCACCAAGTACTGATATTTTGCCACTTTCGCACTTATGGTCATTAGCTATTGAAGAACAGTTTTACTTACTGTTCCCATTTTTTATATTTCTTTTTTATAGGAGTAAATTTCTCAAAAAAAATATAAAATATGTGTTTTTTATTGGAGCTCTATTAAGTTTTTTATATTCAAATTCTGAGTTTTATAATCTCCCTTTTGATTGTCCTACAACAAACTGTATTGAGGTAACAAATTTTTACTGGTTACACACTAGAGCCTGGGAAATATTAATTGGAGTATCGTTAAATTTTGTTAGATTGAAAAGATCAAACTTTGATAACCACTTGCTCATTTTTGGTTTATTGACAATTATTTTTTCATTCATATTTATATTCGAAGAATTTAATCATCCAGGAATTGGAACAGTTCCAATATTATTTGGCACTGTTCTTGTGATTATAAGTTCTTTAAATAATGATAACAATTTTCTTAGTCGCTCCAAGATCTTGTATTTTCTTGGTAATATAAGTTACAGCCTATACCTAATACATTTCCCATTTTTTGTTATTAGAAATTACTTTGCTTTTAATTTATTAACCTATAAAAGTTTTGATTTTTTGCCAATTTTACTAATTCTTTTGTCAATAGTTATCAGCTATTTTATGTGGAAGTATATTGAGATACCGTTTAGAAATTATGATTTAATTACAAATAAAAAATTTACGTTAATTTCAACGCTGTTAACTGTTGGGTTGTTTTTAATTTCAGCTACATCTTTGATTCCAAATAAACCACAAAATGCACAATATGAAAAATTTAATTTTTCAACAGATTTTAGTATTAAGAGGGACTGTTTTTTTGAGGAGATTCCTAAAGAAATCGAGACCATTGATGTATGCATGACACCATTAGAAGATAAAAAAAATATACTTATTTTAGGATCAAGCATTGCAAAAAACATTTACAGCGGGATGATAAATTCATATCAAGATTCAGTAAATTTTGATGTTGTAATTGTAACTGGTTGTCCACCTTTAGTAGAGAAATATAATATAGATATTCAAAACTTTAATGAAACTAAATGTGAAGTTATTTACAAACAAATAAATAAAAATTTAAATAATAAGAATTATTCAAAAATAATTTTGAGTTATCAATGGGGAGAGTTGATAAAAAAAGAACTCTCCAAGGAAAAAACATTATTCGACTACACATTAGATAATATTTTAACTCTTCATCCTAAAGAAAAAATATTTTTTATTGGTCAACCAGTAAGATGGGATATTCGTTTAGATCTTCTTGCACTTAGAGAATTAAATTTTAAGAATGAAGTAGATAAGTTCACTAGTTCAAATATTGATGGAAGCATATTTGTAACGGAGGAAATATTTAATGAACGAATGACATCTTTTGGATTAAATTATTTTTCATTATTAAACTATTTTTGCTTAGAGAAAAGATGTTTGACTCATCAAAAAATTGATGATATTTATTATTTTACATCAGGTGACTTTATTCACATAACAGATTATTTTTCGCAAAAAATTGCTTTTGAATTATACAATATAGTTAATGATTAAAAATTACTTCCTAAGATTTATTAGAAAGATAAGTTTTTTTCACTATTATAAATTAGTAGCCAAATCTCAAAATAAAAATAGAGAAGCTATTGAACTATTTAAAATTTCAAAAACGACTAATATAAACAAAACCTTTATAGAGATAGGGTTTCATCCCTATGAGTTAAATACCCATATTTTTTTAAGAAATAATTTTCGTGGATTATTTATAGATGGAAATGAAAAGATTTGTGAAAATATGAATTGGATTATCGATAAATTAAAAGTTGACTCAAAAGCTATTAATCATTTTTTATCACTAAAAAATATGCAACCAATATTTAAATTTCTAGATAGCTTGAAAGAAGATTTAGGCGTTTTAAGTCTTGATATAGATGGTAATGATTATTGGATTTTAAAAAAAATTATAACATTTCACCAACCACAATTAATTTGTGTAGAGTATAACGCAAGCTTCGGTGTTAGAAATATCTCCACTCCTTATGAAGAAAATTTTAATCGACACGAAAAACATAATAGTGGTTTATATCATGGAGCGTCAATTACAGCTTTTCATGCCTTGTTGAAAGATAATTATGACTTGATAATGAATATCGAAGGTTTGAATTTGTTATTTTTAAGAAAAGATAAAAATTCTAAGATGAATAGCTTGGATCCCGTAGAAGCTTATAAAGAGTCTACATTAAGAAATTTCTGGAGCAAAACTAATGCTGATGAACAGTGGGGTGTAATTAAAAATTTAAAATATGAAATACTCAAATAGTGTATTTTTTTATATTTAATAAGATAATATATCAAAATCTTTCTTGAAGTATTTATAAACCAATTCTTTTGATTGATTGTCGTAGTATTCAAGAAAGTGTTTGTGTTGGCTTTTATTTAAATGAGGCAAATCAAATTTCAAACCAGTTTCTTTACTCACAAATAATATTTCTTTATTTAAATTTTCGTATTTTCCTACAAAATCTACTAGAAAATTATTCTTATCATCAAGAAGATAATCAGATTGAAAATTTAATTCTTTAGTGCACCTCCAATTAATATATTGACTAAAACTCATATCTTTTACTATATTATGTTCAGGATGACTGTCCACACCTTTCATATAAAAATACATTGATACCTGCCAGTCAAGTGGATTTCTCACAAAAGCAAATTTAAAAAAATTCTCATACTCATCTTTTAAATAGTGTTTGTATTCTTTTGCATGTGAGTGCTTATTTATGTAATTATTTTTAGTTATAAGAGAATCTGAAATGATGAATTTTTTGTAGTTCCACCTTAAATGTTTATTATGTTGAAAGATTTTGGGTATATAATTATCTTCGATTGAGCGTGTGATGCTTTGACCAGCTACTTTGTGAACATGTATAAAAATTACTTTCTTTTTATAGTCAATCATATATTTAAAAATAGCAAAAAAAAATTAATAAACTATATAATTGAATACTTTATCAATTCTAAATTTTATATATTGTTTACCCTGAGGTATTAGTGTTAAAATAATTTATAGAAATTCATTGTTTCCCAAAATATTGTAAAAAATGAGACTTATAACATTATTATTAAAATTCAGAAATTACTTTCAAGAAAAAAAATACCTCAGTAAGTTAAATCCATTTTTTAAGAACAGTAAAAACATTTCAATTATTTCTTGGTATGGGGGCTTTGGAAATAATTTAATCCAAATTGCAAATTCTATAATTTACTCTAAGCATTTCAAGAAAAATTTACATATCCCCGTACATGGTTTATTAAATCCTTTAAAAATTGATCAGTTAAACTCTCATAATTCCATTTATTCTATTAAAAGTACTTTTTTTTATAATAATTTTCAAGACCAAGACTATATGGAATATTATCAGTTACAAATTAACAAAGTTTTTAAAAATCAGGTATTTGATTTAATTGAGTTTTATAGAGAAATTAATCTAAAAGATAATGAATTAGTAATACATTTAAGGCCTATGGTCACTGTTGAGAATAAAACATATAAGTATATTGAACATAAAGACTACCTACAAAATCCTCTTAATTATTATTTAAAATTAATTGAACAATATGATCAGACAACAATTGTTACTGAAAATCTATTTTCAAACCCCTTACTACCTGTTCTTTCAAAGTATGATAATGTAAAAATCCAATCAGGAACAGTTGCTGAAGATTTTAATTATTTACTAAATGCAAAAAACTTAGTATTGTCAACAAACAGTACATTTTCAATTACAGCTGCATTAATGTCAAAAAATCTAGAAAAATTTTATTATTCATCTTTAAATCGAAACAATATGCTTGTAAGGGCAATTCAGTGCATTGAGAAGTACGAAATAACTTTAAATAATTATATTGAAAAAAATGAAAATCTCGACCTCTACACAATTTTTCATAAACTTCTATCCAAAGACGTATCAGTTGATATAAATAGAGTAAATTAATAATTGCATAAATTTAATTAATAAAAAATTAAATTAGAGTTTTAATTTGTTTGATATTAGCCTTATATAAGTTCAAACCATTTTTAGTTGATTCTTTTATTGCGTTTACATAGAAATATTCATGATTAAGAATGTTACTCATTGAAAAATAAGCATTATTTTTTTGCTGGTCCTCTAGTCTAATTTCAATAACTTTTGAATTTATTGGCATGAAAAGTTGATTAGTTAAGCCAGCCCCATGTAAAGAAATTAATGTTTTACAACTTTGAAATATATCAATTTGTTCATAAAGTGACAATTCCTCAGTAAATAAAATTTTGTATCCATTTTCTTTTAAATATTTAGAAACTTCTTCTTCATTTGACAAAGATCTTATTTTGGAAAACTTTCTACTTATATAAATCTTTTCGTAATCAAAGTCTGTAGTTTTTAATGATTCTGGAAGCAATACTTTCCTAAGGCTCAGTAAGTCTTCACTATAGTTTCCAGTGGGAGCAGTTTTTGTAGGGAGGTAAAGTTCTTTTACAATAATTTTTTCATCTGATTCGTAAAACAAAGGGTTGATATTTAAAATTTTGAGTGAATCATTTACATAATCTAAATATTTAAAACTTTTTGGTAGTATTACTTTATTAATTTTTATATTATTTTGTGCAAAAATTAACCTAGTCAAGCAATCAGTAATCCAATGAAAATAATTCATACCACCATCATCACAAATCCAGATCCCATCTTTTAAGTATCTAATTTTAAATTTTCGGAAAAAAATAAAAAATCCTCGGACTATATTTTTTATACGCTGCTTTTTATTGAATTTGTAAAAGTGGGTTTGATTTTGAAAAATATTTAAACGTCCAAATATTTTTAAGTCATATTTAATTATTGTCACCCTTCTTATTTTAAATAGAAATACTTTTGGTAGAGTTTTTTTAAGCTCTTCTGAGAAAATTTTTTTATCTTTTTCAACTATATTTTTAGGAAAACCTCTTGAAACAGAAGCTTTTTTTCTTGATTTAAGTATTGAAATCACACTTAAAATTTTACTAGATAAAACAATTAAATTTATTTCCTATTC
>Ga0255766_10003557_pt1 | contig 13481 bp, 17 predicted proteins | sample 071ome_23_FD_179966 | JGI IMG/M metagenome (GOLD analysis project Ga0255766, IMG submission 179966) | Coastal salt marsh microbial communities from the Groves Creek Marsh, Skidaway Island, Georgia - 071403BT metaG (version 2) | ecosystem: Environmental > Aquatic > Marine > Intertidal zone >... | reverse complement strand
TATTGAGGAAGTTATCGAAGAACGCATTTTAGAGGAAGTTATCGAAGAACCTATTTTAGAGGAAGTTATTGAAGAAAGTGTAGTAGAAGAACCTATTGTAGAGAAAGTTATTGAAGAACCCGTGATAGAACCTATCGTTGAGGAAAAGAAAGAAGAACCTAAAGATGAAGATGTTCTAATTAATGCGTTAAAAAAATATAAAGAATCTAAAGGTGAACAAATTAAAAAAGTTACACCTAACGAAGTTAAACAAAACATTATAAATAAACCAAAACCTAAAAGTAACAACATAAGTAGGATAAATTGATATGGTTATAGATAAAGAAACATATAATTTAACAGATAAAAACTATTATAATGTTGAGACAAATAAAAAATTAATAGTTTTAGGTAATAGTTTATCCGATAAAGATAACCACATAAAAGGTTGGGAAAATCGTATGTGTGGTGAATATAAAAAAACATCTACATATAGTATTTTTAGAAATGGAGATATTTATGAACATTTTAATCCTAAATACTATTCAAATTTTATAGGTGTTGATAAAGTAGATAAGAAAATAATATCTATTATTTTTGAAAATCAAGGGTGGTTAAATAAAGATTTAAAAAATGATAGGTATTTTAATTGGGTTGGTAATATTTATAAGAGGAATAAAAGTGTTTATGAGAAAAGATGGAGAGGGTTTGTTTACTGGGATAATTATACAAATAAACAAATGAAATCTTGTATTTTTCTTATTGAACATTTGTGTGAAAAATTTAATATCGAAAAAAAATGTGTTGGACACAATACATATATTGAAGGTATAGATATGTTTGAGGGAGTTACATATAGAAGTAATTTCCAGAGGGAGTATACTGATTTAAATCCTAGTTGGGATTTTAAAAAATTTAAAAAACTAATAGAAAATTAAAAAATAAAATATGGATTACCAACACGACTCAACGAGAAGAATGTTAGATTTGATTAGAGAATCAAAAAGAACTAAAAAAAATAAAAGTATTATTACTGAACAAACGGTTGCAAAAGGTGACATTGATTTATCACAAGATGATTTAGCGGCATATAATGAAGAAGAAAAAAACTTCAGAAGTAATGTAACACCTAGGACTAAGTTCAATAGATTTAAACTTTATCCTGAATCTCAGAATGTTGAATTCTCTGGTGAGTTTACAGATAATAGAATTGAATGGTTCTATTCATTAGATGATACTAAAGGTGTTTATATAACTGCAGACTTACTACAGTTGAATGATCAAACACTTAAACAGATACAAAAGTTAGTTGCTTACTATGATACTTGGTCAAATGAATGGGCAACTAAAATTGCGGAAGAGTATCAAAATGAAGTTACTGATATAGAAAATGAGGAACAAGGACCTGAAGATTTGGCAGATTTAGAAAATGAAGAAGGGGGATTTGAGGTATAATATATATGGAGTTTTTAAAAAAAATAGATATTAAGGTGTTATTAATAATAATATTATTAATAATGTTTGTTGTGTCAATTTTAACTAGACCTTCAAGTGTTAATGTAAACTATTATGAAGAGGAAATAAAAAAACTTAACATAATAAATGAAAATATTATGTTAAAAAATGATAGTATTTCATTAGAAAACCTTAAATTAGATGAAACTTTAGAAAAAATAAACTCAAAAATAGACTCAATAGATAAAGAATTAACGTCAAAAGATTATAAAATTAACCAACTTAAAAAGAAAAAAGATGAAATACCTAAAAACGTTTTTAATATGGGTGCTGATGACGTTACCCGCAGTCTCACAGAATATCTCAAAAGGAGAAATTAAAACTATTGTAAACGATGAAAATGATACATTAGTTGTAATGCATATATATGATGCAATGACTTTTCTTTCTGATTTATTAGAGTGTGAACTTAACGATACATTATTAGAAATATATGTTTGGAGAGATTCTGTTAATACGGAAAAAATAATTTTGAAGGATCAGGTTATTGATGTACTAAAAGAAAAACTTTCTAATACTGAAAACATTGTTCAAAATTTAACTGAGTATATTAAAAATACCAAACAGATTATAAAATTAAATAGAAGAACAATTAATTCTCTTAAAAAAGAAATAAGAAAACATAAGAGAGAAAAAACTATTGCTATTATATCTGCAATTGTCCTACCTATTATAACTGCATTAGTTATTATATTTTAATTTTTTATTTTTTTTCGATATTTATTATAAAAGAAATTTTATAATGAATGATTTACGCCTAAAAAGAATTATTAGGGAATCTCTTACCCAAACCGATGAGAATAAAATCGGTGTTATGATTAGAAAAGAGATTAAAAATGCATTTGGAAAAGATTTAGAAAAAAAAGTCCTTAAAATAATTAAAGATGAACTTAAAGATAGTAAGTTCAAAAAAGAAATAATTGAAATAAACAAAGAAGTTTTAGTACAATTATATAAAGAGTTGTGGATTAAAAGACAATTTTGGTTAAACGCTATTAAGTAGTATGAAAAATAAAAATTTAGAAAGAGATTTAGAAAAAACAAGAAATGTTATAATATCTTGTCATACACCAGATCAATTAAGAGTTGGTGTTAAAATGTATAATAGGTTAACTGACATTTATGATATGTCAGAAGAACAAATTAATAAACTTAAAAACTTAATTGGATTGATGAGAATTAAGTGTAATGTTGACGAAATTAATGAAGGTGAATCTGCAATTGATAAAACATTTCATAAATATTCACAAATGTCTGGTGTACCTGAATTACAACAATTAAGATTTAATGAAAGTGAAGGTGTTAGTAAAGATATGACACCTAAAGATTTGGCAGATAAACATGGTGTTGATGAAATGACTATTAAAAATGAAATAAAGTTGGGTACTAAAATAGAGAAGGAACATACTGATTCTATAGAAGAGGCGAAAAGAATTGCAATGGATCACATATTTGAATTTTCTGATTATTATTCTGATCCTATGTTTGGTATTGTAGCAATTGAAAAATATAAAGATGGGCATAGAAAAACTATTAGAATATCAAAAAAAGATATGGAAAAACTTCATAAAGATGGTAGTATTGTTGTTAATGGTATAGAAGTTAAATTTCCAATAAGTGAGGATTTTAATTTTAATAGAGCGGTTAGACAGAATAAGAGAGAAAGAAAAGATGAACTTTCAAAAAGATTAACAAAAAATGATATTTTTGATAAAATTGATGAATTAAAAAACAATAGGTATAGTGAATTAAAATCATCAGAAGAAGAAGATATTGAAGAAGCAACAAGTGCGTTAGGTAGTGGGTCATATACAGGATCACTATCTTCTAAGATTAATAGACGTTCATTTAAAAAATCGGACATTACTAATAATATTCCTACTTCTGTCACAGGTTTACCAACAGGTAAAATGTATTCATTTAAAGAAGAAAAAGAAGTATTAGAAGAAGAGGAATTAGATGAGGCGACTTCATTTGGTTCTGTTGGTGGTGTATATGACACACCCGGATTTCCCGCTAGTGAATTTATGGGTACTAAAGGAAAAAAAGGAAAGGCACCAGTAAAAAAGAAACAACCAAATGGTGTTTTAAAAAAGTTAGGGTATCAAAAAGTTAGGGTAAAAGAAAAATGTAAAAAGTTTCCTTACTGTAATCAGAGTCCCGACGCAATAGAATTTTATAACGAAAGTTTTGTAATTAAAAAAACAAACTTAAAATTAAAATAATAGTAGATTAAAAACTTAAAAAAATGAAAGAGATGTTAGATAAGGTATTAGGTAAAGTTAAATCAATTTATAAACATATGTTTTTTGGACCAGTAGTAAGTTTATTGTTTGGTGGTTTATTGACACCAGTTTCACCATTTTTAGGTGGTGCGGCATTTGGTATTATGGGTTACCTAGTTGCTAAAATGATAATTGATTTAAAAAAATAATAGATTATAAACTTTTTTTAAATAAAATAGATATTTATAAATAAAAATAATATGAAACATAGATTCTTAACAAAAAATTTTAAAGTAACTATAACAGAACAAAGATATCCTATTGGATTAACTACTGCTAATAAGGCTAGAGGTGAGAGTGGTAAGTTTAATACTGACGCATTAAAAGATTTTTCAAGTAAAATGTCTGATTATTATAAAGATATTGATGATGAAAATTTTAAAGTACCTAAATATACTAGAGATAACTACGAAGAAGAGTATGAGGTTGAGGCGTTAGGTGCTGGTAAAATGTCAGGTTTAAAACCTGACAATGAAGATACTGAAGTGTATGATTCTTTTGTAGATAGAGTTGATGATTTAAATGACACATCAACATACGATGAACTTTTCGGTACTATTGATGGTTTTGGTGAAGGAAAAAAAGATAACGTTTACGATAGACTAAAAGACAATAGTGAGAAATACATTAAACATAAATATGATGCACCTGATGAGTATCACTATACACCAAAAGTAAGAATAACAGATAAACCAATTAACGAAGGAAAGATGAAAAGACTTAATTTTAAAAATTCATTTAGAAATGAAAAACATATGAAAGATTTGATACCAGAATCTTATAAAGTTGATGGTCATGTATTCTTAATGACAGATGGTAATCAAACATATAAAGTTAGATGGGATGATTCATTAAATGAAGGTACAGTATTGTTATATAACAATAAGACTATGATTAATGAAGATATGAACAAAATGAAAAAATTATTCAGTTATAAATATTCTGACTCTATGGGTAAGACAAATGATTATGGTGTAGAAACAAGTACGTTTAAAAATTTGTTTGAATCTAGTAGAGGTAAAAAACTACTATAAAAAATTGAAACTAAAAAAAATTTTAACCGAATCATTAATTGAAGGTTTATCAATACCTAAAAAATATAAACAATTTTTACTACTCATAGATAAATTCTATAGAGAAGATAAAAAACCTGATGGTATTGTTTTTTTAGAATTTAAAGACACATTTCCCTTTTTAACTAATATAGAAATATATAATCTAATAAGTTTTTATAAAGAATATGAAGACATTTTGTTTAATGAAGTAGTTTTTGACTTAGAAAATGAAAATTTTGATATTAATAAATTCCCTGAAATATATTTGGCAATTCTGTTAAAATATATAGAAGATAACTATAAAGGTAAGTCTATCTATAAAACAGACAAATTAGATTACACGTTAGATTTTTTTGAAAGTATTGAAGATATGATATATGATGAATTGGATGGTTTTTTATTATATGATCCAAATACTCAAACTTCATTATTCTTAGGTTTAATACCATCTGAAAAAGGTATAGGTTACGATTTTTTATTACAAAATGATGATTTTTACGGTTATTTTGGTGATGATGAAATGATACAAAGTGGTTTTATGCCAGTACCTAAAGTAAAAAATAATATTTCAGAACAAGGTTTAAAAAATACTGTTGATTATATTCTTAACTATTTAGTATATAATGTAATTCAACCAAATGAATTATCATTAAACGAAATTTCCGACCTAATAAATTAATTTTTAGTTATAAAAATATTTTTTTTCCCTTCATTATATTTTTCTACACCATCAAATAAAGGGGTTATAGTACAAATATAAATACCAGAAGGTACTTCTACCTGTTCTACGTTTTTACCATTCCAAACCCAACTATTATATCTTTCTGCTTTCTGTGTGTTATTAGTCACTAACAATCCATTAGTACTATACATTTCAATATTTACTTCTGTTGGGAATATTTCTTTTCCTTTGTCATCAAAAACAGAAGTTAATTCAAATTGTATATTTGTTTCAGTTGAAAATGGGTTAGGGTAGTTATTAATTTTAGAAACGTAATTATTTTCAACACCAATAGTTAATTCATTACTTACTTCATTTTCTTCACCAATTGATGGTACATCTACTTCAATCCAACCCCAATTATTCATAAGAGATGATTCGTTAGTTTGTTCTTTTAATTTTGCGATAATTACTTGTTCACCAACTAAACCAACCATAGGTATATTAACTAAAATGTTTTGAGAATCAGATGGGACTAGTGTTTTAATTTTATGTTTTGTAGTATCAGAACCTATAACAAAAAATTCTAATTCAGAACTATCAATAACATTCTGCCCAAAGTTCCATACTGAAATATCCACAATAACATTTTGTATTTTGTTTACATTATCATATTCAATAGTAACATCATCATTTATTGTTATTGCCCCATCACTATTTAATTCACCATAAACTCTCCAATAGTTTAATTGTGCAGGTGTATTATTTACATCATCAGTATTATTTAATTTTAGTTGGATGTAAGGGTATGTATTAGTATTTATACTACTTAAATCGAAGTTATTATTTGTTATGTTAGAATATAATAATTCTTTTTTACCAGAAATTGTTAAACCATATACGTCTACGCTTACAACATCATTTGATGTATTCTCTACACTACTAACACTCCATTCTAAATTATCCCAACTTTTTGCTGGTCCAATTACTTTAGATGTCATACTACCATCAGACCAAGATTTATATGCTGCGGAATATGCGGATATCACATCATTTTTATACATACCTACTTCCTCAGAAGAATATGTGTGGTTTGGGTATCCTTTACGGAATGCCATTGCGAATGATCTTTCTTCAGTAGTATTTACAAAAGAATCAATCTTAGTAGAACCTTGTGATTTTAGATAGTTAACACAATCAGAAGACCATCTTTCACCATGTCCATTATTTAATGTATAGATAACTACATAGTGTCCAGTTGGTATAGTATCAGTTACAAAACTCTCAAATGATTTTTGTGTAGTTACAGAATTATTTTTGAATAAGAATGAGTACGCAGTTCTTCCACCACCATCACAATTTATTGCCCCATACTTAGAAGTGTTTCCTGGTAAATTCCACATTTGTAAATTGGTATCATCCATAACTGCCACATAAACACCATTTTCCCATTCACACCTACATCTATCAATTTTAGAACCATTCTGATAAAGTGCTAGATTTTGATTGTCTACACCATAATCAATATATCCTGTTCTAGCACTAATTTCATATAGTGAAGGTGTGTATTCAAAAATATTGTTTTTATTTTCAGTAAGTAAAATATTAGTAAGTTCGTTTTGTTTATATTGGAAAATGTGTGATTGATTCCATCCACCTGTTATTGAATTTGATTTGTATAAGAATGAACTAGTCATCCAATCACTAGTTTGATTGTTTCCATCAGTAGCCCTAACTCGCCAATAATAAACTTTATCGTTTGTAAGTAATACATTTGGATTCCATTCTACAATGCTAGATTTATATGTAAATGTGTTCTTAACCAACATATTTGAGTTAAAGTGTGTTGTAGTATCCATTTCTATTTCCCAAGTATAATCAGTATCAAAAGCGTTTGTTGTCATTGCTTTAAAAACTATATTAGAATCATTAACTATTGAAAATTCTTTAGGGTAGGTAGGTGAAACTATAGGGTTACCAATAACAACCTCATAGTTCACAACTCTGTTATTGTTTTCTGCATTAGCGGGTAGTTCATTTATTTTGTTATTAGAATCAATTATGATAGTAAAATAGTTCATACCAAAATCTTCATAACCATTTACAGGAAACATAAAACTAACTTTAGATTTATCTCTTGGTATTCTAATATCGGCATCTATTGTAGTAATCTTACCTAAAGGATTTTTTCTAATCACTTTTACATTTACTAAAGAATCCTCAAACTTACCAAAATTATATACATCAACATCTAAATTAAAATTCCTTACATCAGCAGTAATTATATTTGGTGTTGTATGTATTGATTCTTTTTCTATGTGTAAATCTGGTGTTGTTTTATAATTTAATTTTAAAACAGGATCTCCGTGAAAAACAAAGTATTGTGTTCCCATTTGGTTATAGGGGTTATATTGGTAACTAGATGTATTTGTATATGTCTCTATTGTTCTTTTAATAATTTCACCAACACCATAACCATATAAATCATTATTTAAAAAATTATAGAAATTTGTACTTAATCCTGAAGCGGCACTAATTGTAACTGCATTTACAAAACCAATGTAACCAATTGCACCAGCTTCTTTTTCAAATATAAAACGTTCAGATAAAAGTTTTTCTTCGTTGAATATAGTACCATTATAACAACCTAATGCCATAACCAATGGATATCTGTCTTTATTATTGTAATTCTCAGGTGCGTCTAAATAGAAGTCAAATCCTTTTGTTGAACCGTGCCCAAAAAAAGTAACCATAGATACACCATTATTAATTAGATTGTTAATTTGTATTGTGTTTGGTGTAGAAACGTATTCGTTATGTTCTTTAAAGAAAGAGTGAACATTTGCACCAAAGAAACCATTTTCCATTACTGGTTCTATGTTTAATAAATGGTTTTTTAATATATTGTGTTCCCAAGTATTTGCACCACCACCTAAATGTATTGTTTGTTTTCTCCAATATTGATTATCAATATCTAAACTATCAAACGCAGAATTTTCTAATTTTTTAATTTTATTTAAATAATCTGTAACTTCATCTCCATTGGTTGCGGATAATCTACCTACTGGTAACATAGGTACATCAGAATCAATTGGTGAAACTAATAAGTTATCAGAAGGTGGGTATCCAAATGTTGGTATTAAACTAGTTTCAATCTCTGAATTTCTTATATCGTTATATGTTATACCTTTACCAATTATAAAAACATTTTCAGGCACAATAGTAGTCCAATTATTTTTTATAAACGAAATAAAGTTTTTAATTGCCATTGGGTGTCCTTTTACACCATATGCAAATTGGTCAAACAATCTATTAACTGGAACAATAACTGGTTTTTGACCAGTAGAAGTTCTATAAAAAGCATAATCAAATATTGGGTTATTTCCCTTAGAATCAACAAAAAGTTTTTCATTTGTTATAATGATATAATCCCCCATATCCAATGAGTAATCTAAGAAGTCAGTAGATGTTAACCCAATGATTGGTTTTTTATAACTTTCATTAACCAATACCAAATCCATATCTGATGTTGATAATGGAAGTTCAATATGAACGCTAACACCATCCCAAAAACATTCAATTCTTCTTTTGTTTGTAATATCATATAAATAAACATTTTGGTTATCACCATTAAAGTTTTCAACTTCAATATATCTTCTAGGTCCAGAAATCATAGAGAACTTAAATATTGATTCACCATCAAAGTTAAATTCTCTAGGGTATTTAATTTTTACAACACTAACAGAGTTTTTATCAGTATTACCATTTAACCCTTTAAATTCTACTGTTGTAGAACTGTCAGTAATATTTGATGTATTAAATATAGATACAATGTTTAATACTGAATCACCATAAAAATTATTAAATGTTTCAGTATGTGAGCCGATGTTTATTTGTGGTATATGTTGTGAAGAACCTCTAACATAAGATATGATGTTTACGAAAGAAGTAGTTTCTAAATCGTAAACATAGGGAGTTTCTACTGTTGTAATGTTAGTAGTTGAAAATGTAGAACCGTATCCTTCACCACAATCGAAAGTACCATTAGATAGTTCGTAACCAGATATAGAATAATATTCCCCTTTATTCCAATGTTCTTTATTTACAACACTACTTTCATACATAAAGTATTCTTCTTTATTTGGTAGGTTGTTAAAAGAAGATGATTGTGTTTGATATTGTGATGTTACAGAATTAGACCAAGTTAAAAAATATGTTCCCATATCAGAAATTAGACTATACTCTGGATTAAAATAGTCGTTAGTATTTCTATAAAGATTTTTATCAATTTTAGATTGTTTGTTCTCTGCGTAAAAAGAAATTTCATTAATTACACCATTGTTGGATTCAACATATACAGGAATCTCTTCACCCATATGAAATATTTGAATTGTTTGTGGGTTGATAGTGTTTAATTCAGAAATGTAAGTATTTAGTGTGTTATAATCTATTTTGTAGAAACCATCATTTTGTACATCTATTTTGTAGTATGTTTGATTGTGGTTTATCCATTCATTACCATATTCACCATTTAACATTTGTGAATATGAATTAACTGTAAGAAAAAAAAGTGTTATTAAAAGTATTGAATGTTTAATTAATGATTTCATTTTTTTTAGTATTTATTTATATTATTATTTAAAATAATAATATAAATAACGATCCACTTAAATAAGTAACTGATATATAACATATTATATATTTATATTAAACCATATATTTTACCATAAAAAATAATTTTTTCATTTTGAAAAAAAGTTTTAATATGAATATTTTTTTTCATATCTAAAAAAAGTTTTAATATGGAAATAATTTTTATTTTGAAAAATAAAAAATTTTAAAAAAAAACGAAATTTTATTTTCTTTTAGATATTTATTTCTTACAATTAAAGTATAAAATAAATAAAAAAAAGTTGTTATGAAAAATTTAATTTGGTTTTTAGTATTTTTTGGTTATATTTCCTGTGGTTATTCACAGTCAACCAAAACATTAGTTAAGAGTTTTAGAACAGAAACAAATAATATTGAATTATTATTTGATTGTGAAAAAGAAATAAAGTATTGGGATAATGAATACATCAAAATTGTTGTTGATGTAAATATTAATAAAAATGAATCTATATTAGAGACATTGATAAAATTGGGTAGATATACTTTAGAGAAAGAAGAACATTCAGATATAATTTTTATTTCTATACCTAAACTAAATAACCACATATTTGTAAAAGGTAATATGATAACTGAAAACCTAAATGTTATTATATATTACCTACATACATGTCTTATAATAGAGAAAAAATATCTATGTAATTTTTTATATAACATAATATTTATAAATAAATGTAAATTATGTTATTAAAAAAAGGTTCAAAGGGTAATGAAGTCAAAGAACTTCAAAAATTTTTAGGTTTAACTGCGGATGGTATTTTTGGTGTACAAACTGAAAAGGCAGTAAAAAAATGGCAATGGGAGAATGGATTAACTGACGATGGTATTGTTGGTCCTGAAACTTCTAAATACATGGGTTTATCTTCCACAGATTTGTCAGAAAAATTCTACACAACATCAAATGGCTTGCAAGTAGAACAATATTATTTACCACATGGGGAGTATATTGATGAAATAACAGAAAAGGAATATGTATTTCTACATCACACTGCGGGATGGCATAAACCAAAACAAGTTGTAGATTCTTGGGGTAGAGACTCTAGAGGAAAAGTTGCAACTGAATTTGTTTTGGGTGGTCCATCTATAAAAGGTAATGATAACAGTTATGATGCTGAGATGATACAATGTTTTCCTGAAGGTTGTTATGGTTGGCACTTAGGAAAAAATGGTTCACATTACATGCACAAACATTCAATAGGTATTGAAGTATGTAATTTTGGTTGGATTAAAGAAGGTAAAACATATGCTGGTACAACCGCACATGAATCACAAATAGTAAAGTTAGCACAACCATTTAGAGGTTATGAATATTGGCATAAATATTCTGAAAAACAAATTGAAGCTATTAGATTATGGTTACTTTGGATCGCTGAACGTGATTCAATTGATATCAGAAAAGGTTTAGTAGAAGAAATAAAAAAGAAAGGTGCTGATGGTTTTGAGTTTAACGAAGACGCATATTACGGAAAGGTAAAAGGTTTGTGGACACACACAAATACTAGAAAAGACAAGGTAGATATGTTTCCACAACAAGAACTCATAGATATGTTATTATCTCTTTAATTTAAGTACAGATTTACTTTATTATATTATATATTTTATTATACTTATATAGTATGGATAGTTCACAATTTGTAAATTACATTATGGATCCTTTAAGTTATGAACAAATGCAATTACTTTACAGGGCGAATAATATTAAATATGATAAGGTAAATCTGTATTATGATTTTATAACTTCACTAAATAAGTTAGTAGATAAAACTTATTTGGGTGATGATTGTATATCTTCTAATGAAGAAATAAAGGGTCATTTTGAATGGTGTTTTAATAAGACAATAGAAAATTTCAAAAAAGAAAATATTAATTTTATTAATAATAGTGATTTAAGAAAATATTTTTATTATTATTATGAACAGTTATATTATAAAGATGATGAAAGGTCTTTAGAAAAAATAGATAATTTACCTAAATTTTCATTTGATTTTTATAGAACAAAATCTATGTCAGATGTAGATATATTAATAGAATTATATAAGATTTTTGAAAAAACTTTAAAAAAAGTATAAAAAAAAAGGTTTTTATTGTTTATTTTTAAAAAAAAAGTTTTATAGTTGTTTTATGAATACAAAAGTTAAATTTTTAGAAATTATGTTATCGGATCTAATATCTCATAGAGATACATTAGAACTGGAACTTAATAGAGTTTTAAATAGTGATGATAAAGTCATACACAAAAAAATGGATTTTGATAAATTATTAGGTGAAATTACTGAAACAAACAGTAAAATAAGTTTGTTAAGTGATTTTATGTCTAATATGGTTCAAAATAATACTAATAACAAAGATTAAAAAATTTTGATATGGAAGTTTACGAACAGTTGAGAAAATTAGTGGACTCTTTGGAAGTAGATGTTAATAAGTTTTACAACAAAGGGAATAAAACCGCAGGAGTAAGAGTAAGAAAAGGGTGTCAGGAAATTAAAAAGATTTCGCAAGATTTAAGACTTGACATTTCTAATACTAATAAAAACTCATAATATTATGGTTATGGACATTCTTAATAAAATATTTTTATTCTTATTTATTTTTTCGTTTTTAAATGTTTTAAGACATTCATTTTTTCTTTATAGAAGTATTAAAATGAATGAAAAGTTTGTTATTGATGGGACAAATCTATTTTTTTTAGGTGTGTCCATTTCCTATATTATAACTTCAATAATCGTATTTATTAAATCATTAATATAATGTTTCAAAAGATATTAAAAGAATTAAGACCATATGTAAGTGGTATAAGGTTTGTAAAAGATTTACCTGTTGTGGATCTTATTTTAAAAGAAGGTTGGGATATGTTTGAATCTGAAAGTATCCTATATAAACCAAGTAGTAGTAACGAAAACTATTTTATAGTTTATCCTGATAATCCAGAGGATTCAATAGATAATATATTGGGACACGTAAAAAGTGTTATCGAATATAATATAGAGAAGGAAAACAAATTACAACTTTTAAAAGTCAAAATAGAAGAATTAAAAATGTTATTCAATAATAACAAGTTAAGTAAATTAAATAATCTTAAATTTGTTTTTGAAGAAGATACAATTGAAATAGAAGTTAATAAAGAAAAAAATAAAACTTATCAGGGTGTTGAATTACCACCTAAAAGTACAAATGGTAAATTAAAAGAGGAAGTGTAAACTCCCTCTTTTTTTTTATACTTCTAAATGTTCTTGTAGTGTATGTATTAACCAAGTTGTTCCTGATATAAGACAAGAATCTAAGAATATTGATATTGGTATTATCTCTAACCCATAATTG
>Ga0255766_10003548_pt1 | contig 13493 bp, 21 predicted proteins | sample 071ome_23_FD_179966 | JGI IMG/M metagenome (GOLD analysis project Ga0255766, IMG submission 179966) | Coastal salt marsh microbial communities from the Groves Creek Marsh, Skidaway Island, Georgia - 071403BT metaG (version 2) | ecosystem: Environmental > Aquatic > Marine > Intertidal zone >... | reverse complement strand
ATCAATTTCTACAAACTTACTTAGGTGCATCCCAACAATTGCAAGAAATAATAGATTCTTATGCTATAGACGATACTTTTATAGGATTACATATCAGAGAAGGAGATGCTATAATCGGGCCTTGGGCTGAACACTACAAGGAATCAAAGGATGAATACTACGATGCTGTAATTAAAATGCACGATAAGATTTTTCTTTCTACCGATAGTAAAGATAAGCAAGAAATGCTTACAAAAAAATATCCAAATAAAATTAAATGTATTGATAAAGATTTTGTAGATATTAGAACTACTATACACGACAAGAAAGGGTTACAAGCAGAAGCAGTTGTGGATATGATATTATTATCCCAAACTTCTAGGATATATGGTACTAACTGGAGTACTTTTAATGAAGTTGCTTCAATTGTTGGTGGTTGTCCTAGAATACTGCTAACAAAAGAAACTATGTCCAAATTTTCTTTTGATTGCAGGAGAGAATATAGTGCTATTACTGCTGCCAAGAATAGATTTCCAATACTTCTAGCATCTATATCGTCGTGGCTGGTTCAAGAAGAAATTAAAGAAGTAGTAATTGTTGATTATGATTCTGATGATTTTAATCATGGTTTTATTACATCATTAGACGATAGAATAAAAGTAATTAGCGTAAAAGATAAGCCATATTTTAATTTATCTGATGCCTATAATATTGCTATACAAAATTGTTCTTACGATAATATACTTAAATTAGATGTAGATTATTTTCTAAATCCATACTATAAACTTTCAGATTGGCTTCATTACGATTTAGACAAAACATATATCACAGGAAACTGGGAACAGAATCAATTAGATAATAAACTAGGTTTTATTGAGCATCTAAATGGTTTCGTTGCTTGTAAGAAAGAATTTTTAGATAAAGTAGGCGGATATAAAGGTAATCAACATGGATACGGTTATGATGACTGCGATCTTTACAAAAGATTATTTTCAGAATATAATATTGAGCGAGCGAATATTGATCTTATGAAAAATAGAGTTCCTATCTTTCATATTCCTCATAGCGATTATTATAGATCTGCTCATTATGAAAATAAGAATATTAGAGAGTCTTTGCTTTTAAACCAGAAAGAGACAGACAATGATAATATCTCATAGAAAAAAATTTATATGGATTCATATGCCAAAATGTGCAGGTACGTCAATAAGAGAATTACTGCAATCTAATCCTATTTTTCAAGCAGACGTTATAGGTATGTGGCATACAAACCAACCAATAAATTGGAAAAAAGAATATCCAAAAGTAGACACTAATTTGTGGACGCACTCTTCTGCAAAAGATATTAAGCAATATTTAGACGAAAGAGGATATATATGGGATGATTATTTTAAATTCACTTTCATAAGAAATCCTTGGGATCGTGCTGTTTCTTCATATGAATATTTTCGACAGATTGTAAGTAAAAACGCATACAGTACAGACTTTAATAAAAGTTTATCAGACATGGCTATAGATCAACCACCTAAGAATTTTATAATGAGAAACAATGATACGTGGGGTCCATATAATTATATCTGTGATGACGACGGAAAACTTATGGTTGATTTTGTTGGCAAAGTAGAAAATATAGAACAAGACTTTGAAGCAGTTGTTAATAAAATATTGCCATTGGCTCATATAACACAATGGAGATTACCTCGCTTGAATACAACCACTAAAAATAAATCTTATAGAGATTATTATGATGAAGAAAGTATTGAATATATTAGGAATAGAGATGCCAAGATAATAGAACTGGGGCAGTATGAATTTTAAAGATGTGGCACTTGACAAGCCGATATATAATAAATTTATTTTGACAAACTTTAAAATAAAAAATAATCAATGATATTATTGCAACAAGAATATTGCTCCACAAATTCTAAAAGACAGTCAGAATTGGATTATGCAAAAAATTGCAACAAAATAATTTTTAGTAAAATAAGAACAATAAAAACCGCTCACCGCACAACATACCGAGACTTGTTCGACTTGGCCTTTAATGAGCATAAAAACGAAATATGCATTATAGCAAATAATGACATTATTTTTAATAACACTATTCATCTGGCTAGCGGAATATTAGAGGACAATATGATTGTTGCTTTAACAAGATGGGATAACGAGTTTTTTCCATCAATGGAGGGAACAATAGGATTTGATAATTCATTATGTTCTCACTCGCAAGATGTTTGGATATTCAAATCTGGTACTCTAAACAAATTCGACAATAATTTTTGTCTTGGAATACCAAAATGTGATAATAGATTATTATTCGAGGCAATCAGTAGTGGCATAAAAGTTATAAATCCATCATTGGACATTAAAACTATCCATCATCACGATTCTGGAATTAGAACTTGGACGCAAAAAGATGCATATGATGGAGACTTATTTTTTCCAAAAATAACAACTATTAAAGCCAAGTGTACTGATGGTCTGATGATTAAAGAAAATAAAAAATTCTACATAAAAGGAAATAACATGAGTATAGAAGAATTTTTTCAAAATAACACCGTAGAAGAAGACTTTGATGATGTGTTTTATAAGAACCAATATCCAGAAACGAATGAATTTTATCAGCCACATTGCGAGATCAATGGTATTAGCGAAAGAAAAAGATTATATTTTCACTATTTTCAATATGGAATAAATAATAATTATGAGCCAAATGCTCATAATTATTTAAAAAATCATGTTACTGGACTTGATTTTAAAAGTATTGGTAAAGACATAGAAACATTTTGGCCGGTTGCTAAGGCCTATGAACAAAAGTATGCAACTGCATCATCTTTAGGAAAGGAGATACTAAAAAATAAGAAAATAGCCGTTGTCGCTCTAGCCAGAAATTGTGATAAAAAGTTAGAAGACTCTATTAATCGAATATTAAGTTTAAACTGTCAAGAATTCAAGTTATTTATTTACGAGAACGATTCAGAAGATAGAACCAAAGACATATTAAATAATATAAAACACCCAGACATTCATGTATCAATCAATAATCATAATATAGAATATTTGCAAGGACTTGGTAGAGAAAGAACAATTGCACTAGCAAACTATAGAAATATATGCCGAAATTGGGTTGAGAATAATTATAGTGAATGTGATTATGTGATAGTGCTAGATCTAGATCCTGATCTTGGTTTTTCGGTTGATGGAATATATAATAGTATATATTGGCTAAACAATATTGATGATGCCGGTGGCATGGCATCTTATTCGTTATATTTGAGATACAATAAACAAAGTGTAGAATTTGTACACTACGACTCTTTTGCGGCTAGACTAAACGATTGGGAACCAACAATAAACGATGATGTAAACAATAAATGGTTTCGTAATCTACACCCACTTGTTGGCTCTAATCCGATACCTATGTATTCTTGCTTTGGAGGATTAGCCGTATATAAAAAAGAAGCATTTTTAAGCGGACATTATGATGGATCAATTGGTTCTGAGCATGTGTTGTTTCATCAATGCTTAAGAGACAAAGGATACAATATGTACTTGAATCCTAGTAGTAGATTCTTCTCAGTTTATGAAAAAAGGGATATTGTATGATAGACAAGTGTGATTTTATTCTACTAGATTATGAAAGGATATGAATGATGATGAAACTAGATATATCTGCGATACTTATCGTTAAAAATGAGGCAGAGAGACTTACCGTACTGCTTCCTAAATTGACAGGCATTTTTGATGAAGTTTTAGTCATAAACCAAGACCGCCACAGATCAGACAATACTGTGGATGTATGTAATGAAAATAATGTCAAACATACATTGGATGAGGATTGGGGTTTTTGTGAGCCAAGCAAAAATCTTGGGCCTTTTTTAGCCAAACATGAATGGTGTTTGAGCATAGATGCCGATGAAGACCCAACTCCAGAATTTATAGCGTGGCTACAAACATTTGATAGGTCTTATGATTGTTATTACATAGCACGAAAAAATTTCCCATTGAAGGAGCGACCTCAAGATATCTATCCTGCAATTGAATATAAACTTAGATTATTTAGGCGAGGATTCGTTTATTGCAAACCCATACTACACAACGATTATGACCCAAGATTCGATGCAAAAGTTGGCAGAATAGAATTCGCAGCACTGTTGCATAACAAAAATTTCGGAGAGTGGCAAAAAGACCATAATAGGTATATGGATTTAATTAAACGCTACAAAGACTCTCCTATCATTCCTCGACAATTGAAAGAAAAAGCATAAAGGCTTTTGATATATGAAAGAATTAAAATTTATTCACATAACAAAAAATGGCGGTAGTTCTATAGAAGCAATAGGCTTAAAAAATGGAATACAATGGGGTATGCATCACAAAGAATACGGATGGCGGCACAGATTCTTCCCTTTACAACCAGAAGATTTTAAAAAAAGATACGATTGGTTTACTGTTGTTCGCAATCCTTATTCAAGAGTAGTTTCAGAATTTTATTGTCCTTGGTCAAGCGAACATATAAATCAAGGAACATTGGATGTCGAATTATTTAACGAAACTATAATCTACAGAATACATCAGAGATTTAATAGTCAGGGAGGAAACGGAGATCATTGGTGCGAGCAGTATAAATATATTGACGAGAATGTTTTGTACATATTAAAGTTTGAAAACTTGCAAAAAGAATTTAATGATTTAATGAAGAAATATAATCTAAGTATGAAACTCGATATGCATCAGAATAAATCAACTAAAATTTTTAGTGAAAAAAACTTGTCAACAAAAACTATTGAATTAATAAACGATGTGTATGACAAAGATTTTCGTTTGTTTAATTACAAAAAAAGAAACATAGAAAACAATTAAAATGATTAAAAACCTTACCATTTACGGCGAAAGAAATAGTGGCACTAATTATCTATTGGAGACAAAGTATTTAGTTGAAGAAATAAAGAATTTTCTTATATTAATTACTATGATTACCCTCATTGGGAAACTTTAACAAATAAAATAGTTACATTTAATTTAAAAAAGGAGAATAAGAAATGATAAGTCATAAACATAAACTTATTTTTATTCATATTAACAAATGTGGTGGAACTACAATAGATACAGCCTTATCAGGAAGATTTAGTGACCACGATGATGCACCTACGTATATGCTAAATTATCCAAACGAGTTTAATTTATATTTTAAATTTACTTCTGTAAGAAACCCGTGGGCTAAAGTAGTTTCGTTTTATCATTATCATGTTAAAAGAAAATGGGATTTAAGGTGGGATTGGAATGAAACTAATGCGCCTACATTTACAGAGTTTGTAAGGATCACTTCGTCATATTCAAAACAAAAACAAGAGTTAATATTCCAAGGAGGTCCTTCTCCATGTACATATCATAAAAGGATTACAAGCAATCAACTAGATTGGATAACAGACGAAAATGAAAACATTATGGTTGACTATATAATGAGACTTGAAAACCTCCAAGAAGACTTTGATATCGTTTGCGATAAAATCGGAATTCCAAAGCAAAAACTTCCACATATAAACAAAAGCAACCACAAACATTACACTGAATACTACGATGAAGAAACCAAGCAAATCGTTGCGGAAAAATACGCAAAAGATATCGAGTATTTTGGCTATAAATTCTAAAATAGAAGCACTCATTTAAAGAATCTCGCTTGACAAGCCGATACTAGTAGTGTAGAATGGAGCGTATCACAGAAATCAACTCTTTTGGAGACTACTATGGCTACTTTGGAAAAGACAGAAAAGAAAACAACTTACTGCCGGAATCGTGCTGATGAATTCTTTAAAACATTTCCTACACAAAAAATTCAAGACTATAAGGAGTACTGGGAAAGTGTACGACCACAGAATCACGCTGATATTTTTAGGCGTTATCTCTTTGCTTACTGCTCTGTTCATACTAGTTGGAAGGGGAATTGCTACGGCTACAATGCCATCAAGCAATTCGATCAGTGGATTGACGACAAAGAAAAGTTGCGAGAAAAACTTGCAGGATCAGGCGTAGGACTTCATAATAATCGAACCAAATATATCTGGGACTTTGCTACTCAGTTTTGGGCCAATCCTAAAGATTTTTATCTGACCACTAAAAAGTATCACGTTAAGAAGCGTGACGAAATCGTTAACAAGATTATGGGTCTTGGTATGGCAAAAGTGAGTTTTGCTTTAGAGATGATTCATCCTAATGAGGCCCGTGTTCTTTGCGGCGACGTTCATCAACTTCGTCTTTACAATATGGAACATCTTACCTATAATAAGAGCAAGCAGGGTATTGAAAAGTATAAGCGAATGGAACAACATTGGAGTGTTAACTGTGGTAAGTTAAAGGTTCCATCCTATATTGCTCGTTGCGTTTATTGGGATGCTCTGCAAGATAAAGAAGATTCTCGTTACTGGTCATATGTACTGGAGGCTTAAATGAGTCAGAACGGAAAGGGTGATAAAACTAGGCCGAAAAGTGTATCATATAAAGAGTGGTCTAAAAACTACGAAAAGATATTCGGAAAGAAAAAGAAAAAGGAAAAATGAAATACACTCTATTAGAGGTTCTTTGTGGATGGATTCCTGTTTTGCTTGTTGACCTATTTGTGGTGTATCTATTTGTCGGCCTAGCAAAAAGGAGCGACAATAATGAGCAGCATCAAAGCGATTGATAATCAACAAAAAAAACATATACATTTAATTAGAAATAGAGCCAATAAAGTTCTTAATAAATTAAATAGTCAAATAGAAGAAAACCATAGATTATTAAATAAAATCAGAGGAAAATAATGTTTAACGAACTAGTTTGCGTTATAGGTTTGCATAACGCCTGCATTGTCTTAGGTATCGACCATAACGTGTTAAATAAAATAACATTAAAGGTGTAATTAATTTCTAGAGCTTATTCTCTGGAGATTAATTATATGAAAAAATTTACATTGTTATTTATTGTTGTAGTTTTATTAAGCTGCGGCGTGTGTTTAGCAAAAGATTTGGTTATTGTGGGTGCTGATTGGTGTCCATCATGCGTTCAACTAAAAAGATTTATAGATTCTAATACAGTTAATTATGAAGTTGAATATATTGATTATGATTCAGATCCAGATATGGTAAAAAAACTTAAAGTTACTAGAATACCAATGTCTTTTATATTTGATGATAACAACAAACTTCAGTCTAAAAAACTAGGGTTCGATTCCTCATACAAAGAATGGTTAAAAAACAATGAGTAGTTTATACAGAAATAAGAACAACGGGATGATATTCGGTGTGTGTGCAGGAATATCCGAATCAACTGGCATTAATTTAGTATTAATTAGATTATTAACTGTTGCTGGTGCTATAGCAACTGGTAGTTTAGTTTTTTGGCTCTATCTGCTTTTAGGAATATTATTACCAAATAAAGAGTAGAACTATGTTATATAATTTACCAAATATGCAAGAACTAATAAAACTTCATAATGAAGCGAGACAAGACCGTTGGTTTAATCGGTCTCAAGAACTCACTCAAGATGAAGCACTTATGACATATGCTCAACAATGGGCAGATTATATGGCTAAAAAAAACCTGTTGATTCATAGTGATATGAAAGATATTATGAGTCTTGGTTTTTCTTTGGGTGGAGAAAATATAGCATATGGACAACAAGATGTTAAAGGGGTGATGAACACTTGGTTAAATAGTGTTGGTCACAGAAGAAATATTATGAATAAATCATACGACAGTATCGGATGCGGTTTTTCATATTCTGATAGAGATGTTATATACTGGTGCGTTTGTTTCGGCAATAAAAAATGATATACTTTACAGCAGATACTCATTTCGGACATGAGCATTTTCTGAAATACACATATAGGCCGTTCTCTTCTGTACAAGAAATGACAAATTACATCATAGATAGTATAAATAATACTGTCAATATTAATGATGTATTATATATTGTTGGCGATTTTTGTGGCAGAACAGGGAATCCCATGAAGTATGCCAACAAAATCAAATGTCAAAATATGCATCTCATATTAGGTAATCATGATATAGAAAAAAGATGCGGTGATTATTTTACTTCTGTTAATCAATACAAAGAAATCAAGCATCAAGGACAGAGAATAATTATGAGCCATTATCCAATGAGAAGATGGAGTAAAGATTATAGAGGTTCATGGATGCTGTATGGTCATGTTCATGGGCATCTTTCTCATGAAGATTTTTCTGACAATAGAAAAACACTAGATGTTGGGGTGGATAATTCACCTCACGGTTTTAGATTTGGTACTCCTTGGAGTTTTGATCAAATAAAAAGATTTTTTAGAAGAAAAGATCAGAAAAGTTCAAGTTTAGGTATTGACATAGACGATAGTTTGTTGTATGATAAGAGAAACGTAGTCAAGTAGACTACTAAACTTTATTTTTATTGGAGGATTTAATATGGAAAACACTACTAGTAAAAGAGTCCGTTGTTCTGACGATATGTTTCTTGAAGCTATTTACTCAAGCAACACATATGCCGAAATTTCTGAAAAAACAGGACAAAAGATTGCCACAACTATGGCTAGATATTTGAGGGTTAAGAATACTTTAGAGCAGCAGGGTATTTCAATCCCAAAAATGCAAAGAAAGAAACCAGTCAAGTCTGTTGATAATATTCAGAATCTTGTGGCAACAGCAAAGAGACTGCAAGCATATATGGATAACCAATAAGGGTATTCGGGAGTGTAGTCCAAAGGCAGAGACAACGGACTTAAAATCCGTACAGTGCGGGTTCGACTCCCGCCACTCCTACTCACTTATTGTATTACCTAAACACAAAGGATAGCACATGGGATACGACGGTAAATTAGTTAACTCTTATACTCCCAATACTCATAATGATAAGTCTTATTTTAAGGCTTTTGAAATAGTTACCTGTAGGGAAATTCCAGATTATGAAGGTGGTACTATTATTGAGGAAGTTAGAACAGCAGAGGAATTTCTTAACGCTGACGAAATAGCACTAGACGAACCATTTTATAGAGTATTCGGTGTTTACAGAGATAAATATGGTAATATCAGAAAAGCACTAGGAGACTTTTATAATGTAACTGATGCTAGTATTTTTATTCAAGAAATTACAGGCGTTCAAGTATATATTTATTCATACTAATGATTAATCACGATTATTTGGTAGATACTAGTTGGTGCGACTCTGGTGGATATTGTGATTTCCTACCCATCAGAGGCCACCAAAATTTGGGCTTTAAATCTTTTAAGAATAAAACTAGGGCAAGAAAATCTCTTATTAATCAGCTTTTATTGAATAAGTTCGATCTTGCCCCGTTCATCCTCACGCCACTCTGTAAAATAGCATACTGGTATGACCCAGAACTTTTAAAAGCGTGGACTCCAAGTGATACTGCGACCAGTTGGGGCTATGTAACAGAAAAGGCAACTCTGTTTGATGTTGATGCTAAAATCCCACACAGGAAAATACAGGATTTAGTTGACAATATTAGAGAAAAAACCGGACTAAAATTCTGGGATTGCCACATGAACAATATTGGTTATATTAAAAGAGGAAGAAGAAGAAAACTGGCTTGTATTGATACTGGCTACGAAAGTTTTGAAGGATATTCTAATGCATGGGGGTTTGAAGAACCGGGGCCAAAATGCCCATACTGTGAAAAATATAACTGCAAATGCCCAACTGTTTATGACTGAAAGGAAAAGTTATGTCTCAATGCTTATTGTTTGATATTAAAAACGAAGAGTGTAATAAAGATCAAACAAATACAAAAAAATGCACAAAATGCCACGAATATAAAAATGAGGAAGATTTTCCTTGGCGTGGTGGAGAGAATTATAGGAGAACAGAGTGTAAAGATTGTAGAAAAAAATTACATAATCAAGCAAAAAAATTGAGACAGATAAACGGGGATGCCCCAGATGATCATTCTTGTCCAATATGCAATAGAAGTGTAGATGAAGTGAAAGGTCAGGGTGGTAAAAGATGTAGTGCTTGGGTTATTGACCATGATCATAAAACGGATGAGTTTAGAGGATGGTTATGTCATAAATGCAACAGAGGTCTTGGAGCATTTAACGATGATGTAACTTTATTACAAAAAGCAGTTAATTACTTAAATAAGGGGTGATCATAATGCCATATATTAAAGAAGAAGCAAGAGTGTTTCTGGACGAATGTATTGAAAAAATGACAGAGTGTTTAACAGAAGGTGACTCTCTTACTGATGATGAATATCTTTCGATCTTGGGGGAGATTAACTATTGTTTTAGTAGAATACTTGGTGGTGCTATTGGAAATGTTTCGTATGGTAAAATAGCGATGACCACTGGAGTATTAGAAAATATTAAACAAGAATTTTACAGGCGTGTTGCTGAACCATATGAAAATATTAAAATTACTGCAAACGGTGATATCCGTGAATATGCTAAATATAAGAGAATTTAATGGTGTATTAAAATGTTAGATAATCCATTATTTCTACATTATAAAGCTATGGATAAAGATTTAGCAAAAATTTTAGCCAAATTAGATAAAGATCATAAAGATCTTACTACTAAATATAGAGTATTGGTTAAAAGAACAAGTAGCATTATATCAACATTAAAGTCTATAGATACAAAAATCAATAATTTATTAGACAAATTAAGCATTTTTGAAATTTTAGATGAAGATATAGATTCTCAAACAGAATGGAATCCTTACGACGAAGTTGAACCAGAAGATTTTGAGGATTATGATAAGGATGATGACCAGTCTCCAGAAACAGACTAGGGCGCACCAAATAAAAAATTAATGCTTGACAAGTGGAATAGCCGATGGTATACTTAGGCTATCACAGGACAATTTCACTTTTTGGAGACTACACAGATGAAACTTGCAGATCGTACCGTTGAAATTCACAGTCGAGGCATGGATAGTGCAAACCAGTTCACCATCGCCCAGACTAGCAAAATGTTTAAAATCCTTTCGGATTCTCTATATTCCGATAAGGTTATGGCAGTCATTCGGGAACTGTCTACCAATGCTTATGACGCTCACGTTGCAGCAGGCAACAAGAATCCCTTTAAGGTAACTCTGCCTACCGCATCTAACCCTAACTTTACGGTGAGAGATTATGGTACTGGACTTTCTCAAGAGGACATGGAAGAACTCTATACGACTTATGGGGCTAGTAATAAGAACGACAGTAACGATTTTACTGGTTGTCTTGGTCTTGGCTCTAAGAGTCCATTTGCTTATACTAAGAGTTTTAGTACAACTTCTTACTTCAATGGCAAAGCGTACAACTACATAGCGGCTATGGACGAGAACGGTGTGCCTAGTCTCAACCTATTCGGAGTCACTGAAACTGATGAGCCTAATGGTCTTGAAATTAGTTTTGCAGTAAAGCAGTATGATTATCAAGAGTTTAATCAGAAGGCTAAGAGAATCTATCACTACTTTAAAACAAAGCCTATTGTAGAAGGCTCTGTAGACTCTGATATGCAAGATCATTCTTACTCTTACCACAATTATGTGATTGATGGTGACGGCTGGAAGGTTGGTCGATTGTCTGGTGATAGTGGGCAATTTCCTTCATCCCACCATAATGCTGGTGGAGTTGTTGCAGTCATGGGGAATATTGCATACCCAGTTAGTGCCGATAAGATTATTGGTGAAGAAGAAGAAACTACCAATAGCAATATCCAAAAGTGGAATCGAACTTTCAGAAGGGCAGACGTTGACAACTGGAAGAACCTAGTCAGAGAGATTCTTAATGCTGGACTATATCTACAAATCCAATTTGATATTGGTGAATTGGAGATGGATGTTAGTCGAGAAGGTTTGCAGTACACTAAGGGTGTAATCAATGTGCTGCGTAAAAAGACTCAAGAAATTTATCTTCAACTCAAGGAAGATATGACCACCAAGATTGCAGAATGTAATACTCTGGTGCAAGCATATCAGACATATTATAGCCTGAGTGATCTGGCCGGTGGATATAGTGCAGGTGCTAGTTGGACTGATGCTGACGGCAACAAGCATGAACTGTCTAGTGGTGTAGACCTTGAATATAAACTAGGTAAGCACAAACAACTATATGCAATGAATTTTAGGTCTGGTACACATCGTAGTCGTAGGCTGGTTTATCTAACAGATAAAATCCATAGCGAAACACTAAACGGTAAAGGCAGTAATTACTACTGGAACGCATCAACTAGAAAAGATAAGATTGTATTTTTCCAGTGTGATACTAGAAGTGCTGAGAGTGCCAAGAAGATAGTCACCAAGTATTGCAATCTCAATAATTGTTTTGGCTATCTTATGATTGATAGCGAAAATCCTGAGACTGATTCTGGCAAGGGTTTTGACGATCTCATTAAGGATGTTGGTGCTGATAATATTCTCAAGGTTTCAGACTATCGTAGTCTAATGAAGTCTGGGACTCGCAAAAGTAGAGGAGTCTCTGGTAGAATTAGTGCCGATGAAATCTTTATTATCTCAAACTCTAAAGATTGTGATAGTCATTGTAACCGCTTGTCTGGCAAAGCCCTTAATGATTCTGATCATCTTAGAGAATTGTCTGAAGAATTGCTTAGTGGTCTAGAGGATAGTGACCAGATTCTATATATTCCAATGACTAGATATGCGGCAGAAGACGGCCATATCAGTATCTTTAATGTATATAGAAGGCTGTTGCATAAAGAAGAGGACAATTTGCTAACCAAGATTTGCAAAAATAAGAATGTGTTTGCAATCAAGAAGGCTTCTGTAGATAAACTCAAAAAACAGGGTTATAATCTTGTAGACTTTACCAAGTGGATTAAGCCTAGAGTAGAGCATCTTGTGCAAAAGATTTCCAAGGCAACTGCCAAGTATGAGGCCATCATGGATTATTGTCAAGATCAATATAGTTCCAATGATGAAACTTCTACAACAAGATGGAACAGTACTCATACGGACAGAAGGATAGCATACCATGTTGTCAATATGTGTGGACTGAACTATCGAGAGATTATTCAGAACTCTAAACTGTCAGATCTTATTGACCAGTGGATGGTAATGGAATTTTTCACTAACCATGTCATGAGAGATGAGAAGTTCAAGAGTATTAAAAAGGATGATTATCTTGCCCATATGACAAAGATTTTACATAAGTATGATCTGAATGGTTGCAATCCAGCCAAGATTAAAGACAACCATGTAAAACTTATGAATCTTTATACGCAGATTCAAGCGGTATATGGTTCATACGATGAATTTGAAGTATCTGTAGATGTGTCAAAATATACCAGCAAGATTGGAAAAATGTCAGACCTGAGAAAAAATCTTCAAGCAGAGGTTGACAAATCACCGATGTTCAAGTATATTGTTAGTGCGGTCGATGAAGAAGGCATACGAGATATCGCCAGCAAGCCGTATGTAGCAGGCCATTACTATGGATACAAGAGTGACTGGTATGCTGCAAATGATCGTGAAGGTTTGGGTAAGGATTTAGGTAAATTGGTTTAAGGTTTTTAAT
>Ga0255766_10003536_pt1 | contig 13517 bp, 7 predicted proteins | sample 071ome_23_FD_179966 | JGI IMG/M metagenome (GOLD analysis project Ga0255766, IMG submission 179966) | Coastal salt marsh microbial communities from the Groves Creek Marsh, Skidaway Island, Georgia - 071403BT metaG (version 2) | ecosystem: Environmental > Aquatic > Marine > Intertidal zone > Salt... | reverse complement strand
CGCCCGCGCGCGACGCTTTCGCTTTCGCGTGTGATTTGAATCTTATCTCTTCTTACCTCGTTCGTTTGAATTCCATCCGTGCTGCGAAAAAAACGCCCTCGCCGCATCGTTCCCACCGCTCGCTTTAAACAAATCCAGCTCGTCCGCGGTCCATCGATCCATGTTCGCGCTTTTCACCGCCGTGATGTGCACGCCTAACGATCGATGGATCCCCGAGCAATCGAGGCATATGAACACGCAGAAATTTTTCGACGTCCACTTTGGGTTCGCCGTGTTGCAATCGAAGCACAATCGGTTGCCCTTTTTGCGGTACAACGCGTTGAACAGTTCGTCGCGATCGCGTTGCGTCGCCATTTCTTCTTCTTCCGTTTCTCTTTTCTCTCTCTCTCTTTACGTAAAAAAGAAAGGGGGGCGGTAGTAAAACGTTCTCTGTCTCTCTCTCTTCCCGCGCTCTTCTTCTTCTTCTTCTTCTTCTTCTTTTGAAGCTTTTCACATCGTCGTTTTTCGTTTTTTGTTTGTTTAGGGTTTAGGGTTCAGCAATTTTTTTTTTCCCGCGCGTTTTTCAAAAAAAAGAAAAGCTCGAAGAGAGCGGTCGCACACATTCCTCATTCTCAGAGTTTTCATTCAAAACGCGCGAAGAAGGTGAAAAAGAAGAAGAAGAAGAAGAAGAAGAAGAAGAAGATCTCTCTCTCTCTCTCTGTGTTTCTTCTTCTTCCTCTTCTAGAGTTTGTGTTTTTAAAGAGGCACCAAAAAACGACGCACCAGAAGCGCTTTCTAGAAAAATTGTGTTCTCCGAGAGAGAGAAATTTGAATTTGAATTCGAAAAACTACTCGCTCTCGTTCTCGTCTCTTTTTACGCGCGGCGCGCATACATACGTAATAAAAGATACGTAAACGCAACAACAACATGTCTGACGCGAAAGAAGCGTCCGAGGCGGAACACTTGGGGAACAAGTTGCTCCAGCTGTGCCGGAAGAAAGCTCCGGAGAAAGATCTGTTGCAAGTTTTAGAGGTTGGACCTTTTCAAATTTTTTCAAACGTGCGCGCGCGATCTCATCGCAAACGCCAGCGCGCGCGCGTTTCTCTCTCTCTCTCTCTCTCTTTTGGGAACGACTGTACTCTTCGGCCGCCGCGATTCGTTTTCTGTTTCTCCGCGTCGTCTTTCGCTGACCCTTAGTCTCTCTCTCTTTTCTCTCAAACAACAAAAACAGCCCTTGACGCTTAAACTGCGAGAAATCAACCAGTCGGAAGATGGAGGCCAAATGCCGAAGCTCGCGTCCGCGCTGACGCACGCGCACGTGTTGAAGCACCAATCGAAGGCGATAATCGCGCACGTCTCGTCGTCGACGTCGGAAGTGTTTCGGATTTTCGCACCGGAACAACCGTACGAGAAAGAGGAGACTTTGCAGACGGTGTACGAGAATTTTAATCAGACTTTGGGGTGGTTGAAGTACGCCGCGTTGGCGAGAGGGAGAGGCGGCGAAGAGGAGGAAGACGAGGACGAGGACGAGGACGAGGAGGATGAAAAAGAAGACGGAAAGAAGAGCAAGAAAAAGAACAACAACAACAACAACAACAAGAATAAGAAGGGTAAGTTGAGCAAAAACGCGGCGTCAACGAGCGCGACGAATGCTTCCTCAAACGTAGAAAAGAAACGCGTCTTGTTCGCGCAATCCGAGCGGTTGTTGCGAAACATCGCGCAGTACGGCTTGTGCGTGCCAATACTCGATTTGGAGGATAAAGCGACGTCGGTGGATTTGTCCAGAAGCTTGTTTGAAACGTTATTCGACGCGACGACGGCGAAAACGGAGCCGATAATCGGAGAAAACGTCGCGAGAGTTCTGAACACGATGATTGAAGAGGCGGCGGAGGATACGACGGTGTCGGATGGAAACAATAACGCGAATTACAGGAGTTTGTTCCACGACGAAGTTTTGGAGCACTCGCCGTTACCTCCGGAGATTTTAGAGTCGACGCTTTCGAGGTTGGTAGAACCGAAAAAGTCGCAAAATCCGTCCGCGCACGCGCTGAGCTCGGCGTTGGTCGTTTCTTGCTCCACCTCGTTACACGTCCCGACGCAGAAGTTTCTCGTCAAATCGATCAGAAGTTTAGTACCGAAAAATCACGCGTTGTTTAACCTGTCGAAGAAACACGCGGCTATTTTAGAAGCGCTAGCGTCGGTCGACGCGGCGGTCTTGAGCACCTTGTGGCCGGAATTGCACGAAGAAGCCCGATCGGAAGAAGTCGAGCAAAGATTGAAGGCGTGCGCGTTGCTCGGCAGAGTCTTGCGCGCGAGGAGCAGCACGATACGCATTGCCAACAACGGTAATTCGTTCGGATGCATTGCGGACGAATACCCGCACGTGTTAAAGATGTTCTGCGAGCGGTTTTCGGACAAGGAAAGAGCCGTGCGCGTGTTCTGTTGCGACTGGGCGTTGAACTTTTTGAACAACGGCAGCGCCAGAGAAGACGCCACCACTACGGCTGCCAACGTTCCATCGTCGTCGCAATCAACTTCTTCCGACGGGGCGGCGGCGACGAAAAAGACTTTCGATAGCAGCAACACGATTTCGCGCTTGGCACCCAAACCATCCGGTGAAACCAACGCCGCTGCGGTTCAAGTCTTTGAGCACGTGCGCCAACGCTGTAAAGATCCGGACGAACACGTGCGATTGAAAGCGACGGAGGTCTTGTTTGAAATTTATTCGCGCGAAACCGATCGAAAAGCGGTTCAATTGAAAGCCGTGAAAGAGAGTGGCGAGCGCGCTTTACGAGATAGAAGACCGACCGTACGCAAAGCCGTGGTTGACGGTATGGTCAAGTGTTACAGGAACTACGCATTGCGATGCACGAAGAACCCGGAGACTTTGCGAACCGGAGGCGAGGAAGATAGCGAACGTTTCGATTGGATTCCAGCGACGATTTTGAAAGGTATCGTCGTTCCAGACATTGCCATGGATGTCGTCGAACCGGCTCTGGCGAACTTATTCCCGGCGAGCTTCCCAGCCGACGCTCGAACGACGTTCTGGTTGCGAGCGTTGATGACGAGCGGCAGCGCTTTAACTAAAAGCGCCGACGGAGAAGTAGTCGACGGCGAAGATAGCAAAGAAACGACCGCTACTACAATCAATTACGTTGAACCGCGCGTCAGAGATTGTTTGAATCTGTTCTTATACCGTCGGGAGATCGCGAGGAAAGACTTTAAGGAATACATGGACGCTCGCGAAGTCGCCAACAGAAATGTTCCTCCTCAAAAGACGAATCGCTCGCAGATGCAGTTAGCGGAAGCGCGCCTCTTCTTCTCTAAAAATTTCCGAAACGAAGAGAAAGTCCTCAAACAGTTGGAAACCGGCATCGAACAAGTCAAGGACCAAAAGTTCTTCAAGTCTCTGACCACGCTCGCGAATTTGAACACCTCGCAAAAGGATGCTCGACTCGCGGCGGAGGACGCCAAGAAACGTTTGGGCGAGAAGCACGGCGCGTTTCAATTGTTAGAAGCTATGATTGCAAAAATTGATCCGAGTCCGTTTGATCGCGATCACGCCAGATGTACCTTGAAAATGGCGCTGAAGAACGGGAAGAAGCCCACAAAAAAGAACGAAAACGATGAGAACAACAGGCGAGTGGCGTTGTTCGCGATGGACCACGCGATGATGCTCGCAAAGGCGAATCCGTCCATCTTTAGCGCGTGCGGTGATTTGTTCTTGAAAGCGTTATCTGAAACCGCAGAAGTCGTGCCTTTGGTCGACGATGTCGTGACTGAGTTCACGCGTTTGTTTTCTGTGTGCGGTGGCCAAAGTTTAGCGTCGGTCAAAGAGACTTCACATTTGAGAGATTTGCTGGTGAATACTGTGGAGCAAGGGGCGAGCGGATGGACGCGATCGAAGTTAGCCGCGAGATCACTCGTTCAGTTAGCATCGTGCTCGGGACAAAATAAAGCTAAGGATGCGAACCTGGATGCGCTAGAATCGACATTCTCCAATTTACTCGACGCCTTGGCGGACGGTCGAGACGCCGAGATGCCGAACTTGCTCGCCGCGGCGTCTGCGATGCCGCCGGCGTTGGTATTCAAAAACCTCGACGCGGTTGAGACCGCGTTGTTTTCTTTGATCGAAAACGAATCGAACGACGATTTCTGTCGCATCGAGGCGATCAAGTGTTTGCGAAACTACGCCACGTTCGAGATGATGAAATCTGCCTCTTCTTCGAAAGCGTCTTCCACGAATGGCGCCGCTCTTCTCGCCGCAAAGGTGAAAAAGTTCAAGAAACGCGCCGTAGACGCGTTTGTCAAAATTCTTGAATCTTCGGACAACGACGGAGTTTTACACGCTGCCGCTTTAGCCATTCCGAAAATTGCCTCGGGAGGATCTGCGAGCGAAAAAGCGATCGATCAGACCGCCTTTTACGCCGTCGCCAAATTTCTCTGTGACAACGACGACGACGACGAAACGAAACTGGCGTTTGTGAGCAAAATTTCAAAATACTCCAAGCGAAAGATGTCATCTTTAGGCGTTCGTTGGCACGCCATCGTCGCGTGCTTGAACGGTAACGGGTATTCGCGATCCGTGAGAGACGCCGCTTCGACCGCTTGGGAGTTGTTCGCCACGAAAACGCAAAGAAACAAATTTGAAGTGTTCAACAGAGAAGCGGTGGAGTCCTCGAAAGATCCAGAAACGACCAAATCGAAAAAGTCGTTCGCTTTTACCCGATCGCCGGAATACACTTTGGTGTATTTAATTCATTTGCTCTCTCGCGTGCAATTCGGCGTCACGAGCGCGAAAGACGAAGACGGAGAATTCGACGCTTTGACCGCGAAAGACCTTCGCTTTTCCGAAGGCGTTTTCGAGCACGCCGTCCACGCGTTGTGGCCGGCGGTTGATCGTAGTCAAAGCAACAACGTCGTTCGAGCCGAGAAGATGGACGCGTTGAACTCGTTAGTCGCGTCGACGTTGAAACTCATCCGTGGTGTCAAAACGTGCGAAGATGCCGTAGATGCCGACGGGAAGACGGACGCGTTGTACCTCCTCACAGACCTCTGTTTGCTCGCGTGCAAGAGCGTATGCGCGAAGAGGGGTTTCGACTGGATGGACGATCGATCGAGCGAAAGTGCACTTTTGCAAATTACCGCGGTATATCCATCTACGTTATACACGGTGGTTGGCAGACGCGCGAGCGGCAAACCGTTAGAGGTTGGTGGGCCGCCGAGAATCGGCGATTGCTCGCACTTGCCCAGAGCGTATTTGAAAGCGCAAGCGAACGGCGGTAAATCGTCAAAATCCGAGTATCATCACGAGCGATCGAATAAACGTCCCGCGGTTGCGACGACAACGACGACGACGGTGAAGACTACCTCAAACGCGAAGGTCACGGATGCCTTTGGAGATGGCGCTTTGAAGAAGAAGCAAAAAACGATGAAACAAACGACGTTGAAAATGGAAAATCCGTCAAGAGCGATGCCGAAGAGGAAAGCGACTGGCCCGGCGATTATCGTCGACGAACTGTACGATTCGGATGAATTCGAACCCGAGTCTGCGGTGAAGAAACAGAAAAATCTGGCGTTGCCGGCGCCCGAGTCCCAAAGATTCGTCGTACCACCGTCGCCGGCGTTGGTTGGATTGAAATCGAGAAGTACAAACACCACCGGCACGACCACTACGACGACGTCTTCGAAGAGCAACAGTCTGAAGCAGAAGAACGTGACGTCCTTCTTCGGCGTCGCGAGAGAAGATTCAGACGTCGAAAACTTACCGGCGGCGAGAGGCGGTGTTCGCGAGACCGCCTCTTTAGCGCTCGTCGATCCGATCAAAAGAGGAAGACGACGACGTTAGACGATATCATAACATAAAGCGTAGTACGATAGAAGAGAGAGAGAGAAAGAGAGAGAGGAATTTTGTAAGAATAGAAAATAAGCGGGAGAGAACGCGTTTCGTCGCGAGAAGAGGAAGAAGAAGGGGAAGAAGACGCGCGTTTTAATTTAAAAAACGATAAAATATACGCAGAAGAAGTACACACGAACACGCTCACATACGGTACGTACACACTCGATAATACAAAAGATCTCTAAATTGATGAGATTTCCTCTCCTCTCTTCTCTTTTTTTATGTTCTCTCCGCGGCGTCGCCGTCTCTCAAAGCCTCTTCTCCGGCAATTTCGGTTCGCGAAACGCCACCCCTAACACCCCTAAAGCGACACTCGAGACCAACAAAAGAAACCCAACGACGATGTTATACAAAGCAAACGCGTGATTTTTACCTCCCAACCACGTCGTCGTGCTCAAATACACGCTCTTCTCGCCTCCAAACGCGTACGAGTTGTACAAATTCGTCACGTCCACGGTAATCTCCTGCCCTCTCTCGATGTCCGTCTCGATGACGCCCCACAATTTTCGAAACGACTTTGTCGACGCCGTTCGCATCCAGACGATGAAGTGCTCGTCCTCTTGCACGGTGCCTTCAATCTGTTTCCCACCTCTCGTCGCGGGATTGTCGTTTACGTGCGTCGGCACGTAATTCGCAAACTTAAACTCCCGATCGCCTTTCCAACTGATATCTTTATCCGAAACCGCTCTCGGTAGACCGTCCACATTCACCGTAAACGTATCGTTAAACGTCGACCACGCGGCTAATCCGCACGGATTGATCTTCTCCCCATTCACCATATTCTTCGGATCGCACGTGACTCCTCCACTTTCCGTCTGACCCATCAACTGCTCGTTCGATCGCGATCGCACGAACCTCCGATGATTTTGGTACATCGACGATATTCCGTAATACACGTATATCGGCGCTTTCATATCTTCCGAAGCGGCGCCTAAAGACACCCGACACGTCGTCCCGCTCCCAGTCGAGCGCAACAAATCCTCCTCCGACGTCGGTTCACTCGCTCCAAAAAACCCTTCCCGGCATCGATCGTCGTACCGCGCTTCCAACTCTGCGATTTCCTTCGACTTCTCGTGCGCGATGAAGCCAAACGAGATGCAAAAAAGCGATGCGAGCAAAAGTAAAAGCGACGAATACGTCGGCGTCAGCGTCGGACGCATCGCGCGCATCTCTTGCTGCGAACATTTCGTATCTGTTGTTTTTGTTGTCGTTATCGTTACGCACACACAGAGAGAGAGAGAGAGAGAAAAGAAGAGCAGAGGTCAACATCACATCAAAAGCGCGCAGAGTTTGGACCAATTTTTCCCGAGAGAGAGAGAGAAAACCGACGACCGAGCGCGCGAAATAAAAAAAGAACCCATCTATCTCGCGCATAGAGACAAAGAGTTGCTCTGTTCTCGAGCGCACTACTCACACTTCGGTTTGTTCGATTTCTTCGCCGCGCCGGCCGCGTCGATCGATGATTTGCCCATTTCCTCTTTTAAAAATGCGTTCAAAAAGTAAAGCAAATTCCCCACACGAAAGCACGCGTGTTATTAGGTATATCAAAGAAGAGACGACGACGCGCATTATTTGAACAACGATATGTCCGAGTACCGAAAGCTCGCGCGTCTCGCGGCTCGCGCTTTGTACAAGCACACGTACGCGTTGGAGCGTAAATCCGCGTTAGCTCGCGACAATAACGCCAATCATCATCAAAATCACAATTTCGGCCGCAGAGTGATGGAGTTCCCCGGACTCGTCGAGATCGTCGTCGACGCGTTAACCAGGCGGCAGTGGATCCGCGAGGACGATCTCGCGCACGCGCTGAAGCTAAATCCAAAGCAACTGAGGAGAGTTTTGCGGCATTTGGAAAGTTTGCGGGTTTTGACGCGGTCGCACGTGAAGGAGCGACAGGCGCTGAAAGAGCAGCGTTTGGTGGAGAGAGGTGAGAAGAGAGTTTCTGCGCGTTTCGTTATTCGTATATTCGCATTATTCGGCGAGAAGAGTGCATTTTCAGAGACGACGCGATCGTAGTAACGCGTGGTGTTCTTTCGATGTCTTTCTTTCGCGTTCGTGTTTTGTTGTTGCAAGTTTTACTGACCTTTTTTTCCGTTCTCTATTCTTCGATGCGCGCGCGTTCGTCCGTCCGTCAAATCGATCGAACTACTATTAATAATATTAATAATAATAACAACAACAACAACAATTCAGGCGTGACGGAGGAAGAAGCCGCGCAAGCGGTGGAGAAAAAGACGGCGTCGTGGTGTTGCCTCGATTACGCGCGACTCGTGGACACGTTGCGGTTTGCATTGAGAGGGGTCAAGGTAGAGTTGGAGCGGTTGATCGACGGCGGGACGTTTGAAGAGTCGTACGTGTGTAAGAACAGAGAGGAGTGCGCGAAACGGTTTAGCGCTTTAGATACCGCGCGGTTGTTCGACGCGAAACGAGGCGGGTTCGTGTGCGATACGTGTGGGACAGACGTCGTGAGAGCTGGGGAGGAGAACGACGGCGAGGATGGGAACAACGGCGGGGGAGACCCGAACGCGACCGACGGAGTCATCGCGAAAGAATCGAAGCAAGCTTTAAAATTGAAAATGAAGAGATTTTCCGATCAAATCGCCGGCATCGAACGCCAAATCGCCAAGTGTCTGCGGTATCCAGCGCCGTCGTATGGGACGTTGCAAGAATACGTTGTCGCGAAAAAACGCACGAAAGAAGCGAAAGAAGCTGCCGCGATGGGTCAATCCGGCGGTCAAGGGTACTGGGGTTCCATCGGCGTCGCTCGAGGGACGCAAGCGTTTGAGCAGAGATTAGAAGAGACGACGTTTGAGATTCAAATCGGCGACGAGAACGGCGAGAACGGCGATGAAATGAATAAAGGAGGCGCGGGTGACGGTCAAGAGAAGAAAGAGATGCCAGAATGGATCACGAGAGAATTACAGGTGGACGAGGAAGGTAAGCAAACGAAGAAAAGGAAGGTTGAAGGCGCCGACGACGCCGAAAAGGCGAAAGAGACGACCGACGCGGACGCGGTGCAAGAGCAGTACGCAAAAGCGTTACTCGCGGCGTTGCAAGCGCAGCAAAGAGACACGACGGAACACGCGGAAGCGAAAGCAGAAGACGCGCGCGAGAAAGAAGAAGGAGGAGCAGACGTGGAGATGAAAGCGGCCGAAGAAGCCGGGGGAGGTGACGAGGAGGAAGAAGAGGAATGGGAGGAAGCGTAGCGTGTCAACTAATAATACATATAAAATTTATTTACGGTTGCTTTTCCTCAATATGAGCGTACGGATCATCGTGTACACCGCGACGCCTACGCTCTGCGCGAATACTGAAATCCCGCCGTATAGACCTAACAGAACAGTAACAAACATACCAATACTCGGGGTTTGGTCCTCACTGTATGTACAATCTAAGACGTTTGCGTTTTCGAAGTATTTCTCGTACGAAGTCATCGGATACACCGCCCAACCGTGCGTAGCGTTCTTTTTCAGTCCTAGATCTAAACTCATCAAATACGGGGAACCGCTGTTTTCAATCGCGAGCTCGGCGAAGTACGAAACCTCTAAATAGTAATACATCATAAACGTGGATATAGTGCCCGAAAACTTCCAAAAGGACAAATCGTCGCAGAATTCGAGCGGATTTCCGTTTTTACGCCAGTGTTCGTTGACGTCACCACACGCGTTTTCGAGAGCGGTACCGACTCGTTCGATCCATCGCGACCAGATTTTCGTCTCCGTGGAATTCAGAGTAAACATCTTGAGACTCATCGTCCGGATCTCTAAGTCACACGCTGCTAAATAGTTTTTTAGTAGTGGCAATTTCCACTCTGGATTTCTCTCCGGTTTGCTCACGCTCGCGTTGGCGACGATGTGCGGAAAGTTAAAAAGCTGTTCGACCGCAGCAAACGCGCCCATGAACTGCGCTTCGCTCATTTGGCGCGAGGGATCTCGTTCCACGACTTTCACCGTTGACCACTCCGACGGATTACCGCAATAATTAAATATCCGCGACTCGCTTCCTTCTACGATTGCAGACGTATCGAAACTCTCGTGTAAGTTCGCGGGAGCAGAAATCACGGGTACCTTTCGAACGTCCCAACTGTCTTCGTTCGATGGATTGAACGCCGCGTTAACCGTCGCTTCGTCGTACTTCTCGTTCAAACCGCTCACCTTCGCCGCGAAAGCGGCATAGGACATCCATCCTTCTAGTTCTGTCACTGGCTCACTATTCGCATCAGCCGTGAACGTTTGTCGCGTCGACCAAATGCTATCCTCCATGATGAAACAGTCGCCGCCGTCGAATAAACATTCAGCCATGTTGCACTTCTTATCGCAGATGCCGTTGCCTAAGTCCGCAGCCACGCACGGGTCGCTCGTCGACGTCACTCGCGCGCACTCTTTTTCAAACACGCTCGTGAGCGGCGCGTCGTGCCCTGACTTCACTCGCATCGCTTGAATCGCATTTTTATGCATCTGCATGAATGCACCCAATCTCGGGATGTTATTATTCGCCCACAACTTCAACATCTCCGTCGGCGCGCGAATGCTCGCCAGATTGGCGGTCACGCTCGCGTTCAATTGCGCTTTAATCACCGAATCCAAAAACTCCTCTTCGGCTAACCTGTTCAAAGGAAAGAGACTCTCGTGAAAATCTCTGATCGTGTTCGTTAATAATCGCTTGCCAACGTTACACATCTCTAAGCTCGCTTCGCACGCTTCGCTCTGACCAATCATCACGCACGCGTTCACGTCCAACCACTTCCCTTTCCGAACCAAAACGCCGTCTCTCGCGTTCGCCGTTAAAAATCCAACCTCTTTCGGCGATTGATACGTCTTCTTCGCGTTCTCCCGCAACCAATCGCACGCTTCGCTCTGCTCAAAAATGCCGTCAGTGAATGCTCCTATCGTTAACGTGTCGTTTTGAGTAGCGCACGACAGTTGCATGTACCGCTCCGGATGCGACCGCAGATATAAATATCTCTCGAACGTTGGGAACGTTTCGGTCACGATCACTATGTTTGTTCTCGTGATCGCCAGCGACGCTAAAACCACCACCGCTAAAAGCAAAGCGATGTTTTTTAGAAACGTTATCGTTCTGCCCAAAATTTTGAGCGCGTGGAAGTGTTCCGAGACGCGGTCGTCGTACGTCAACACGTGTCCGACGTCGTGACGTTGCAGATGTTCCCCGGGAGACTCTTCAAAGTCGTTGACGCTTTTCACGAATTGGACGACTTTTTGTGCGAGTGTTTTTCTTGGTGGTTCATCCTCGCGGCGTTCCTTTTCGACGTCGAGAGAAGTTTTGTACTCCAGATGATGCTCTCGAGCGTTCATGACGTGTTTTCGAGTGAACGCGCTCTGTTCTATTCGCGAGTGAGAGTGGTGTTTGATTAAAGTGTGGAAAGAAGTTAATTTGAATTGCTCAAATTGAAGAGAGAGAGAGAGAGAGAGAGACAGTTACACTGTCGCAACAGTTAGATTATTGCAAAAAGGTTGGTTTTCGCGCTATTGTGCTATAATACCAATCGTTTTATTATTATTACATTCCTACTACATGTTTTGTGCGATGGATGCGAGAGTTATTTATAGAATCGCCGCAACGCCTCGGGCGCGTCGTCCGGTCGCTCGGGCGCGTCGGAAGCGGCTCCGGCTTTCGCGCCCGGTTTGGCGCGTCCGAATTCGTTGGCGCGCTTCTTGTGTCCTTCCTCTCTCGCTTTCTTCGCTTCCAGTTTAGCCATCATCTTATCGTCGATGACGTTTTGTTGTTTCTTTCGGTACCGTTTGCTCGCTCTGTTTTTACCTTTCATTTTCGTCTTGGCTTCGTTCTTTTCTCGCTGTTTCATTTTGGCTTCCATTTCCGCGCGCAGCGCGGCTTCGCGGCGTTCTTTTTGTACCTCTTTCGGGACGTCTCGTAATTGGCCGATGGCGTTTGGATCGAGTTGAATCATCTCCGAGGGGAGCTTATCTAATAATTTCTGAACTTCCATCTCTCTTCGTTGGTTTTTGGTTTCAAAAGGGTTCGCGACGAACGTGTCGTAGTTCGGCTCGCCGGAACCCGGGACGAGAATGTTCGTGACGCCTTTAGAGTGTCCAACGGCTAACACGTCCTCGTACGGACAGAACTTGACGTCGTACACTTTGCTCCCGTTTACGAATTGGTGGTTTAAATACGGCGATTTCGCCTTTGTTTTCAAAGCCTCGTTCCATATTTGCACTCTCGAGCCGTACGTAATCGCCAACATCCCTCGCTGGGAAATATCCATCGCTTTCACCTCGCTCGGCGCGTAATACGCGTGCAACTCTTGGTATTTCCGTAAATCCCACACTTTAATTTGACAATCTAAACCAGTCGTAGCCATGTACCGACCGCTTTGGTCGATCGCTAACGCATTCAACCGTCCTCGATGACACAACATTTTCACCAGCGGTTGACCTTGATTCGGCGACCACAAAGTCACCGTACCGTTGGAATGCCCCAAGTGCGTCACCGCGTTATACTCCGACCGTCTCAACACGCTGCACTTCCCTAACTTTGTCCTGTGTTCGGCGACAATCTCCCCGTGCGTGGTATCTTGCCACCGCACGATGCCTTCTCTCCCAATCGTCGTCAACAAAAAATGTTTCGGTAAAAAATCCATCGCGAACACGTCCCGGTGTTTATCCAACCGGTGAATCTCCAAACCTCTCTTATCGTAAATGTACGTGTACTTACTCTGCGCCACCGCGAAAAACTCCGTGTTGTGCAAATACTTGACGCACTTCACCGTCGGCACATCTCTATTTTCTTCCTTCTCGTCCAAATAAATCTCGCTCAACAGCTTATGATTGTTCCACTCCACGTTCGCCACGTGCCCGCCGTCGCCGCTTCCGCCAAACACCAGATGTTGCCCGTTCGGACTAAAATCCACCGAACGATACGGCCCAGACCCTTCCAACTGTAAATCGAACGCTTTCTTCTGCGCGTTCAAATCCACGTGCTTGATTATTTCGGCTTGTTGAAACCGCCACGTTTCTTCTCCTTTCTCTTTCTCCGCCTCGAGCGCGCCGGACGGCTCCATCAAATACCGTTCTCTTCGCGCATTTTCCAACGCCGCTTCCTCGTCCAACTCGATCGCTCTTTTAAACTTCCCTTTTGTTTTTTTATCCGAAATCGTCTTCAACGGGATCGTCTTCAGCGAGTCTTCTCCTCCTCCGGCGTAGTACTTTTTCTTCAGCGCGTGGAGCTCTTTATCGATCGCTTTCGCGTTGGCGGCGACTTCTTTTCTCGTTCGTTTCCTTCTCCGCTTTTGTTTGGAAGATGGTGATTCCGTTGCCGCCGCCGCCTCTCTTTCCTTTGATTTTTTGTCCACGTTTCCGTCCGAGACGCGAAGAGGAGTGGCGGACATGATGGCTTTGTCGTTTGACTTCCGAAACGGAGGACTATTTTGTCGCCCCCGAGTGCAGCTTTAACGAGAGTCTCTTTCGATTGGTTTATATGTCGTCGCGCGCTTTTTTTATGGGTTTCCAATTTGGACCTTTTTGGGGAAAATCGAAATGCGTCAGAGTGAGAAGAGAAGATACGCTCTTTATACACACATATACACGAAAAGACGAAAAGACGAAGAAAAGTAACGAATGTCTTCGCAACAACCGCAACCGGAAGAAGTGATGCACCAAG
>Ga0255766_10003532_pt1 | contig 13526 bp, 3 predicted proteins | sample 071ome_23_FD_179966 | JGI IMG/M metagenome (GOLD analysis project Ga0255766, IMG submission 179966) | Coastal salt marsh microbial communities from the Groves Creek Marsh, Skidaway Island, Georgia - 071403BT metaG (version 2) | ecosystem: Environmental > Aquatic > Marine > Intertidal zone > Salt... | reverse complement strand
AAGAAGAAGAAGAAGAAGAAGAAGAAGAAACAAAAGATCGTTCTTTCTCTGCGAACGAATGCGCGCGCGCGCACAAAAAATAGGAATTTCAAAAATAATTGAATTGGACCAAAAATTATTCCCAAAATTACACGCACTTCGACCGATTGCAAATCTCCGAGCGTTTCCTTCACCGGACCGGTCACGTCAGCCGCAGAGATCGCGCTGATTTGAAGTTTACTTCGTCTGCTGTTGTTGTTGTTGTTATTCAAAGAAGACTTCCTCTTGTTGGTAAACTGCGCCGCCGACGAGGTCGTCGGCGAGAAGACGGTGGTGCGCGAAGACAACATTTTGTTTATATATAATTGGGCAAACAAGAAAAACAGTTGTTGATTTTTTGTTAAAAAGTGCCGCTCAAGAGAAAAAAAGAAGAGCAAAGAAAATTTTTTTTTGTCCTCTTTTTTAGAGAAATAGAGAAACCCTAAACTTGCTAAACCCTGATTCTCGGAGCTTACAAGCTTTTCTCCTTTCCCTCTCGACAAAACGACAGAAGAACAAAAAAATAAATTCGAAAAGAATCGAAGAAGAAGAAGAGCCGATGACGACGACGACGACGACTGGCGGAAGAAGAAGAAGAAACAGAAGAAGAAGCGTCGTCGGCGGCGGGTTTCCAATTCTTCTTCTTCTTCTTTCTCTTCTTCTTCTTTTTCTCTTTCCTTCTCTTTTTCTCGACGACGACGACGACGACTTCAAAGCCGGTGGAGGGAATAAAGGAGACGCGCGGCTGTTGTTCTCCGCTTCTTCCATTGCGAATGATTTGGTGAAGAAGCAAAAGATTTCGTCAAAAGTCTTCCTCTTCGCTCGCGCCGAAGAGGAGGCAGAAGAAGAGATGGACGACGACGACGACGCGACGATTATCAAGAGGAAGAAGAAGAACAAAAAGAAGAAAAAGAAAGAGAGTAACATCGAGCAAACGCACGGCGACACCGGGGAAATAATCGTGGAGGATTTAACCGACCCGAAGAATTTCGACGAACGGCGAGGCGACTTGCGTTCGACGCATCAGATGTTCGATGAGAACGGGTACGTCGTGGGCACGTCGTCCTCGTTTCACGGAGACGGCGACGACGTGACGCACATCGAGGATTTGCAAGAAATCGGCAGGTCGGTGGATGACTTTGTGGACGACGGAGGACCGGCGATACCGAAGCATTACGTTTGCAACGCGTGTCAAGCGTCGGCGAGGAAGTTGGACGCGGATTTATCCGATGAAGAGTTTAAACGCGCCAGAGGGGCGAAATACGGGAAGAAGTTGGAAGAGATGTACTATTTAGACGCGATCGAGAAGAGTTGCGACGATCACGCGCACTGGCACTTGTACCACGCGCACGTCTACGACAGCGGGTACCACTATTTAGCCGGACCTTTGTTAGGGAACGCGAGCAAAAGAGGTTCGAAACCGTTCGTGAGAGATTTTAGCAAGCACAGATGGCCGAAACGATTGAGAGATTACTGTCAAGTTCTGGTGAACGAATTCGACGAAGAAGTCGTGTACGCGAAACACTACGAGTTGCAACAGGAAAAGCTCGCTTGGGAGGAAGAGAAGCGCAAAGAGGAGGAGGAGGAAGCAGAGCTCGAAAAGACGATGACGGAGGAGGAATATAAACTCAGACGGAAAAAGAAACGACGAGAGGAGATTTTACACCCGCATAAAAGGAGGAAGAAGCGAAAGTCGTTCGATTTAGCTAAAAAACTGTGCTACCAAACCGATCCGCCAAAGTGCACGTTCGATACCGAGTTTAAAAAGAGGGCGTTTTTGCAACTCGCCACGCACGAAGAGGAAGAGCAAGCGAAAAAATCCCAACACTTGGGGTGGGACGAACGAGAGGGCGTCGTAGGAGGCATTCGGTACGAGAGAACTGACCCAGAAAAGGCGAAGAAAGCGAGCGAGACCTTTTCTTCTTCTTCTTCTTCTTCTTCTTCCGCTTCGTCGTCGGCGGCGTCAGCCGAGAAGAACAAGAAGAAGAACAAAAAGAAGAACAAAAAGAAGAACAAAAACGAACGTCAACACGCAGAAACGAAAGATGAGTTGTAGTGGCGGTTTTTTTACCTCCTATTATTATTAGCCACTTAGCGCGCGCGCGCGGCGCACATCGAAAAGAAGCTTTTTCTTTGTTGTAAACTAACGTTGTAAACTGAATTATTTGTATTTGAAGACCAAAGCATCTCTGCTCCTTCTTTTCCCGCCAAGCGCTTTTTTCTTTTTTTGGGGAAGAAAAAAATGTAAAAACCCTAAACAAATCAGAAATCGGGCCGCGTGTAACCAACACCTTCTCTCTCTCTCTCTTTCTGCATAAAAATTTGTCTCGCGCGCGCGGGGTGTGCGTGTCGCTCTCTGTTGAAACGAAACGATATATATATACATATAGACACGGGTGAGAAGAAGAAGAAGAAGAAGAGATGTCGCCGGCAGAGCGCGACCCTCTTCTTCCGTACTCCTCCTTCGGGTCTTTACGGGATGGAGGATGGGATTTCCAAAGAAGAAGAGGCGCCCCTTCTCCGTCGCGAGAGAGCGACGACCACGACGACGACGTCGAAGGGACGACGACGACGACGACGAACGAGAAGAGTCTGTTCTCTTTTTCTTCTTCTCTGCTGACGAAGAAGAACGCGCTGACCGTTCTGGTGGCGAGTTTGTTGTTCTTCTCCGGCGCCGCGGTTGGTGGTAGCTTTTCTTCTTCCTCCTCCTCTGTCGTCGTCACGAAGAGTCATCGTCTCGGGAACGTCGCGACGATACAGAGCGCGCCCGGTCAGAAGACTTTAGCGGCGACTTTGTTGATGAACAAGAACAAGAACAACAACAACAACAACAAGAACGGCACGTCGGAAAATGAGGACGCGCAGAAGACGTCCGACCTCTCGGAGGAGTCGTCGGGAGGGAGAGAAGGTGAGAGCGAAGAGGACGCGTATAAATCTCTGATGGAGATGTTTGGGATTTTCGGCGGAAACGGGGCGCTGGCGAGAGAGGCGTTGCAGGAACCGGAACCGAGCTTATCGGCGGAGAATCAAGATTTGTTGCAAGAAGAAAAGAAGCACTTTTCAAAGATTGGATCGGATTTGGGATACTTCAGAGCGCCATCAATTAGGAATGATACTTTAGTGTTCGTTTCGGAAGGGTCGATTTGGCTTTCGCACGTGAGAGGAGGACCAGCGGCGAGGATTTCGAGTAGTTACTCGTACGAATCGGTGCCAAAGATCTCGCCGGACGGGAAAAGAATTGCATTTTTAGCGGAATCTGCGGACGGATTTGAAGTCTTTGAGCTTCCCATCTCTGGCGGTGTGGCGAGACAAGTCACGCACGGCGCGCAAGCGTACGGGTTGCCGCAGTGGGCCAGCGACGACGAGCTTTTGATTTTGACGACGCAATTTTCCGATCTCGGGCTTCCGCAGTTGGCGAAAGTCGACGCTTTAACCGGGAAGGTTTCGGTGTTGCCTTTTGAAAAAGCGCACGGAGGCTCGAAAGATTCCAAAGGGTGTTACTTGTTTTATCCTTTGAGACAGTCCTCCTCGACAAAGCGATACGAAGGCGGCGAACAGGCGAGAATTTGGAGATGGTGCGGCCCCGGAGCCATCGGTGCGAACGGAACCGCTTGGGCGGAGGCGAGAGAGTTGACGCCGGAATCGTGGTCGATGCGAGGTGCGTGGTCACCGCAAACCACGGACAAGCTCAGCGGGAAGGTGTTTTTCATCAGCGATAAAACCGGCGTGGCCAACTTGTGGGTTATGAACGACGACGGTTCGAGAAAGACGCAACTGACGTTCGAGTGCGAATTTGACGTGATGGAGTATACCATCGATGGTACTCGCATCGTCATGCGCGTTGGCGCGGACTTGAAATCTGCGACGTTGACCTCGGCGCAAGTCGAAGGCGGCGTGATCATTTCTGAGGCGACTACGTTGAAGATCAATCTTTTATCCGAATTTCGCGAGGCGCAGCCAATGTTGCTTTCTGATCCCCTCTATGAAATGTCCGAACTCGCTATCTCAGACGATGGCGTATACGGCGCTTTTGTCGTGAGAGGTCAGATTTACTTTTCACCGCTCGTCGCGCAACTCGGGACGAGAATTGAAAAAGTAACCAAGTACGAAGGCATGGTTCGATACAAGCACGTGCAGTTCATTCCGAACTCGCATCCGAGCGATCCAATTAAATTGCTCGCATTGAGCGACGCGGGGGGTGAATACGACTACGTCGTTTTGGAAAGAGACATGGACAACGGAGTCAGCTATTGGTTGGAGACGCAAGTCACACAAGACGGGTCCATTCAAGGAGGTTTGTCGTATTCGCAAATTTCTCCCGACGGTACAGCGCTCGCTTTTGACGATACTAACGGGCACGTCAAGTTGGTGAATTTCACTAACACCGTCGTCAACACGGAGGAGTTCCGAACGCCGGCTTCGCCGGAGGATAATGGAAGCAGTGGCATGGATCTTGGCAGCGGCGACGGCGAAGGCTTTTCTTCGGAAATGCCCCTGTTGTCGCGAACGCGCGACAGCGAAGCGGACGAAGTTTCTTTCTTTAGCAATGGCGAAAACGTCGAGGAGCTCGACGCGGCGACGATTTTGATCAAACGTCAACGCGTTTTGGACAAACGCGCGAAGAAGATGCAATTGGGTCGAAAGTTTGTCAAGGCAGACATGCACGCGCCAAACTTTCGAGAGACATCTTCGTCGTCGTCTCCGAACGTGGCGTCGCTGGGTAACTCTCAGCAGCAACAGAGTGCCAACGCGAATGCGTACAAGAAGAAGGCCAACAACGACCTTTCCTCGGCGAAGCTTTCCGCGTCTGATAACAATCAAGCGAACGTCCGCAACATTGTCTCTGGTTTACAGCCCGAATCTGCAGGAGAATACGCCTGGTCTCCAGATGGCACTTGGCTCGCCTACGTCTCTCTTTACCAAGATACCGACTTTGAAGTCATTTACGCTTGGAACACGAAGACGAACGAACGAGTGCGCATCACACCGCCATCCTCAAACTCGAGATCGCCGACGTTTTCACCGGACGGTTTATTCCTCTATTACTTCAACGACGCGCAGTTTTCCTCGGGTTCAAATTCGCCTTACGGGTCCAGAGGATCTGAACCGGTCTACGAAGACGGAGAGAATCTGTATTGCTTACCGTTAAGAGAAGGTTTGGCGTGTCCGTTCTTCTCCGGCGACGAAATGAATTCGGCAGGTACGGTGTTTGATCCGACTTTGGGGCAAAAGTACCCGACGAAAATTTCAATGAAGAACATCGAGAAGCGATCTGTGGTGGTTCCTTTCATTGATCGCGCGAGATACGAAAGCATGCATATCATCGGTAGCGGAGCTACGATTTTGTTGAACATGTACGATTCCGTGGGAAGCTATCTCATTGCTGTGGACATCATGCAAGGCTACGTTACGCCAATATATCCGGACGCGTACGACGTGTTGGTCTCTCGCGACTTACAAGTTGTCGTTTTGTACACAGAAGAAGGCATTGCGCTCATCTCTGCGCAAACCATCGCGGAAACTCCGGATCAAGATGCTATTCTTGCCCAAGCATTGTTGTGGTTACCGCCAGAGACGTGGACAGTGAGAGTCAACCCTCGAGAAGAGTGGATGCAAATGTACGACGAAGCCATGCGCACGATGCGAGACAACTTTTACGATCCGAACCTCCATGGCGTCGATTGGCCGGCCGTTACGGAGCGCTACCGTCCGCTCGTGAAAAGATTGACCTCCAAGAACGAGTTGCGAGATGTACTCGAGCAAGCGTTGGGAGAATTGTCCGTCTTGCACGTCTTTGTTGACGTTGAAGGTGGCGAGGCTTTCGAAAAAGTTGGCATGGGAATGAGTTCAGCCTGCTTGGGTGCTAAATTTGAGCAAGTTCCGCAAGGTTTGCGCATTTTGAAGATCTACGATACCTCGGAAGTTTTGATGGCCCCGAACTCACCTCTGTCGGCGATGGCTGTGGATTTGAGACCCGGCGATATCATTACGCGAATCGACGGCGTTTTGGTGAACTCTGTGAGCGATCCTCTTCCACAGCTTTTAATGGGTAAAGCGCATTCGCAAGTGCTCTTGGAAGTGATTCGTGGTCCGAGAACGGAAGAAGAGCTCGCAGAGTTGCGAGAGTTGCAAGAAATGATTGAAAGTGTGCAACAATCGAGCTCGAGTTTGGGCTTTGCTCAATCGAAAGCGCTTCGAATGTCGACTCTTTCGTCTTCCTCTGCGGCATCAAAAACGCGCAGAAGCACCGCCACGGCTCCCGCTGGCGATGGTCAACAAAACGGCCCAAAAAGAGGGACAGAGTCTGACGAGCAGCGTTTCACCGGTGGTACCTTAAATGCGTTCAACCCGTTGACAGATATCGCGCGATCGGCTTTGAAATCGAACCGATTGGGAGTGCACTCGTCGTCGTCAACATCGAAGTCCTCGAATGACGGCAGCAAAGCCTCGGATGCAGCTTCTAAAAGCTCTACATCGGGTAATATGGGCGAAGAACAGGAAGAGGTTATTCTCGACAGAGTTGTTGTCGTCCCTCTCGATGTCGGGTCGTGCTCTGCCCTTCAAAAAGCGGACGCGCTGAACAGAAGAAAAGCGAAGGTTCGCCACGACTCGAACGACACTATCGGTTATGTCTATCTCGAAGACATGGTCCAAGAAGGTCCAGAAACGCATTCCATGGATGACTTTGCAAGTCAATTTTATCCAAACTTGCGAAAAGCTGGCTTGATCATTGACGTGAGAAGAAACCATGGCGGGAATATCGACACGTGGGTGTTGGAACGCTTGAGAAGAGTGGCGTGGATGTTTGAGTCGCACCGCAGCGGTCCGGGGGAGACGACCATGCAATACTCCTTCCGGGGCAAAGTTGTCGTATTGATTGACGAAATGTCCTCTTCAGATGCTGAGCTTTTTGCTGCGGGTTTTCAGACCATGAAGCTCGGTAAAGTTATTGGCGCCAGATCCTGGGGGGGCGCGGTTGGATACTCTGGCAACCCGGAGTGCTCTTTAGTCGACGGCGGCTCATTCACCATCCCTTCGTTTGGTCCATATCTCGGTAACGAGTGGTTAATCGAGCAAAAAGGTGTCATTCCAGACATTCCCGTGGCAAACTTACCGATCGAATCCTTCCACGGCACAGACAAGCAACTCGACGCAGCCATTCAGGAAGTTTTGAAGGAAATCAAGGCGTCGCCGGATGTGAAGATTCCAGAGCACCCGCAATTTCCGGTTCGAGCGTTTGATAATGCCAAGTGTTTGGCGGATCAACAAGAGCAAGCAAAGAAGACGGAATTGTAGGCAGACATTGTAGGCAAAACAACTATGTATAGAAGGATAAGAAGAAGAAGAAAAAGAAGAAGAGAAGGTGAGACGAGAGAGAGAGAGAGAGAGAAAATAGAAAAGTATGCGTGCGTGCGTGAGTGAGAAAAGAGAAAACCGTGCGCCCGCGCGAGTCAACAACAACATTATTTTAAACTGCTTTAGTTTTTTAGAGTGTGAGAGAGAGATTGAGAGAGATGTGCGTGCTTATTAAAACCATTGAACGAGAGATTGTAATGTAATTTACCTTTAAAACCATTCATATTTATTCACGCGTTATTATTTACGTTTAAGCTCTCGAGTCGTCTCTCGCGCAACACCATAATCTTTCTTTCTTTCTCTCGATGTTTTTTGCTGACTCATTTTTTTCTTTTTTTTTTTCCCTCGATCGAGGTTTTCGAAACGTCGCATTAAATTACGCGCAACCACACCACAAACGAACAATAAACGTTCACACGCGCTCGTCAAAACGCGCGACACGACAGAAGAAGAAGAAGAAGAAGAAATGCGTTCGAGCGATGCGCTCCTGCCAGTCTCTTTTCGTTCGTCGAGCAGCAACAGCAGCAGCAGCGCGAGTCGTCGAACGAGGAACAGAAGCATTTCGTCAAAAAAGACGGCACCCAAAGTGTCTCGTTCTAACCGTTTTCTTCTACGATTCTCGTTTTCGTCGTCGTTTTCGCCGCCGCTTTCGCGAGAGAGACGGCGGGAAACGCCAAGAACGAGACGAGTGAAAGTCTTTTCTTCGTCTTCTTCTTTTTCATCTCCTGATTCGGTGCCGTCGAAAGATGAACGCGAGAAGGAAAATGAAAATTTGGCGCGCCAACGAGAAGAACGAGGAGAAGAAGAAGAGGAAGAAGAGACGAACAGCGACGCGGCGAGAAGAGCGCTGCGAGCGAAAATTGGACAGCTTCAAGAACGCGTGAAAGCGTTGAGGACGACGACGACAACAACACCTGTTACCACTTCTAGGGACGAGAAGGAGAACGACGCGATCGCTGCGGAGGCGACGGTGGCAATCGAGAGAAGCGGCGGGCCGGTGGCAACGAGGACGAGCGGAGGAGGCGACGCGAGGAGAGAAGGAGGGGATGAAGGAGCTTCCGGGGACGAGAACGAGTCAGATTCTTCTTCTTCTTCGTCGTCGTCGTCGTCGTTCTCGTTGGAAGACATTTTGCGAGCGTCCGTGAGTACGTTGGAGGATATCTTCAGCGGCGCGTCGTCCTCTTCGTGGGACGAAGAAGACGACAAAAACGCCGACAACGAAGAAGAAAGAGAGAAGACGACGTTGACAGTTGGAATCGAGAAGGGCGCGGAGACCGTGGACATGGACGGTGGAAGTGAGATGAGGAGGACAGGTGGTAGTAGCAGTAATAGTAATAGTGGTGGTATCGAGAGCAATACAAAGAACAAGGATAGCGACGACAAAAACAGCAGGTGGGAATGGCAGAGACAGTTTGATAATCCGTATCAATTCATGGGGCATTTCAAGAAAGCGCAGGCCGATAATGGAAAGGAGGAAAGCCTCACTACCGCTGACGCAGCAGAAAGTACTTCTCCCCCAATCTCTCCCCTAATGTTGGCGCCATCAACGACAACGACGAAAGAAGAAGACAAAGACTCCACGAGTGCTGGCGCAAACTGGATCCCCGATGCGAGTGCGTTTCTTTCGCGTCTTCCGCTTCCGCCTTTGGTAGGGAATTTGTTTTCCGGATCCTCCTCCTCTTCCGATACATCGGCGACTACTGCAGCTGCTGGTGATTTAAACACAGCTACTGAGAAATGTGAAGAGCATAGCACGGAAAATGACGAACGAATCATCGACGAGCGACTTCGCGACGCAAACGTAAACGCCGTCGCGGTTGCAATCAATGCCTTGCAAAATTTAACGGCGGCTATTCAAGAGATTGATTCACAAATCGATAGAGAATCGCCACCGCGTACGCCGAGATCACCGTCATCATCATCACTACCACCAGACGAAACACGATCAAGAACAAGTGTGACAACAAAAAACGACAGAGGATTTATCGCCAACAAAAATCAAATCGAAGATGATGCGTTCAACGATTTAAAGGAGGCCCTCTCCGAGGCGATTAAAAATGCGGACAAAGCAAAAGCAAAGCTTGAAGACGTCGAATTAGCGGCGAATGATGTTTTGCAAGTGAAAGAGCGCATCGAAAAGTATCGCCGAAGCGCGGTGTACAAGAAGAATGTTTCTCTGACATCCTCGGAAAACGGTAAACGCGGCTTGAGTGAAAGTCAGCCAGGGGGAGAAAATATCCATGCTTTGCGTCAGGCGCTTGAAGCTGCCCAGGTCAAATTAAAAGAGGCATCAGCATCCTCGAGTAAACAAACTGTCGTTGTTGCCAGACAAGTTTTGGTTTTGAGAGAACTTTTTGAACCAGGAGCACAAAGATCAGTAGAAAAAAGTGGAAACGATACCGATATCGATCATCAACGCGAAGAACGAGAGGGACCGGAAGAAACAAAACGAATCGACGAAGGTTTGTATGGTAAAATCAACTCGGCTCGCAGAGTAGCCGAAGATGCAATTGTTGCGACGAATATTACCGAGACTTTAGCAAAACTGACGTCGTGGCCAGGCGCAAAACTTTCGCAAATTGTGACGAGGCAATTGGAAGAGATGGCGGCGATTGATGGAGACGCAGAAGATTTTGTGGAGGCAACAACAGCATCAACCGGTGAGACGGATGGAAGCGGTAACTTGGATAGCATTCTTCAGCCTGCTTTAAGAAACATGGTTTCCTCGTCCTTATATCGAGCGTCCGAAGAGGATACGAAAAATGCAAGAATTGCTTGTTCTCTTTCATCCTGGATTTACAATTTTCCGGATCAAACGACGAAGGATGGTTTAACTCGAAACGGTTTAACTATGATATGGAATTCGCACGAGCACGAAGAGGCTCTTTCGGAGGATGAAATTAATGGCAACGATGGTCGTCGAAAACAACACCAACGACAACAACCCGTCGATCTCAAAACCTCGAGCGTTGAGAGCACCACCCTCGCCAATCCAGGTACCAACGCCGTCTACTCGGAGATGAACAACGCCATTCTTTTGGAAAATTTGAAAAAGGAAAGGCATAATCGAGAAGAATCGATTCGCTTAGCCTCCGCGGCGGCAGACCAAGCAATCAAAGCGTTGGCCTCGGTGAAGAGAATGCGAGAATTGAAACCCGACGATCCAAACGCGGCCGAAGCTGCAAAGAAAGCCACAGAACTCGCTAATCTAGTTTCTCAAGAGCTTACCAGAATTTCAGAATCTCAGAAAACGCTGAAGAAAGAACGCAGAGCGTTATTACGCGAAAGTGAAAAAATAAGCGCGTTAAAAAAACAAAGAGCAAAATTGAGTGCGTCTTCAGAAAACGGAGTGCAAAAGAAAAAGAAGAATGGCAATAACAAAGACGCCGGGGGAAATACGGTGATGCCAGTGAACTATTGCGTGTGCGAAGACAAGGAAAACGCAACATTATGGATTGTGATCGAAGGTTCAACCAACTTTGCCTCGTGGCAAACCAATTTAACTTGGACACCAACGGCGTTTGAGGATAAAGAAATCAGAGTTCATCAAGGAGCGTACGCTTGTGCGAAAAGGATGTACGATCGCGTTGAAAAATTGTGCAAAGACCACTTGAAGACGTTTGGCTCTAAGAAAGCTCGCATTAAATTGACCGGTCATTCAATCGGTGGATCTCTCGCGTATTTGCTCGGTCTGATGCTCATTCTTAGAAACGGAGTTCCTCGATACGCGCTGGATGATATCTGGACATTTGGGTCACCGTACGTTTTCGATCGCGGTGCAGAAGATTTGATGCAAAGGATTGGGTTGCAGCGAGACTTCATTAAAGGTGTCATCATGGGAAAAGATATCGTACCTCGATCGTTTTCGTGCTATTATCCTCCGTGGACGCGTTCTATTCTGTCCTCGGCGCCTGCACCTTTCAAATGCGTGAACATGCCCACGCTCTTGAACGAAGAAATGATGTACGCACCTTTGGGCGAAATGTATCTTTTGCAACCCGTACACGGTTCGGCGCATCCACTTTTACCAGAAGGACCGGGGTTCTATAAGCTCCAAGGCGAAGATATGTACGACATAATTGCCGCAAAAGCTCGCGAAAGTAGTTCAATATCAACAATCGGCCTAGATGCGAGTTTCGACGAAGAATCCCATTGGTTGGATGTGCAAAAAGACGAGCATAAGCTTGACTTTTACGCAGACGAAGCGAGCGCGCTAGCACTCGATGAAAACGAAGGATATGGCACTCAAACGAAAGGTTCGGCTACAAATTCAATGGCGACGGCGAAAGGAAAGACTTTATCCCAGAATTTAAACAAGATTGCGTGCTTGACGCAAGCAGATGCCGCGCTGACGGCATCCTTGATAATTTCTCAGATTGACAGAGAGCTTTTGACTAAAGCGAAAGAAGGCGTCGGTGGTGATTTATCGGTAATGATGCGAGAACAAACTAGGGATGCGGCGCAAAGAGTGATACTCAACACGCCTCATCCACTCACAGTTTTATCCGATCCGAGAAGTTATGGATCGCAAGGATCCATCAGTCGTCATCATAACCCGTACTCGTACCAAAAAGCTTTGTCCAGAGCTGCGAAAGCTTTGGAGGGAGAAGGAAACAAAGAAGATTCATAAACACGCAAAAACAGTAAGTAATACATGTGCTTGAGCTTGTAAAATAAATTTGTATGTACAACAGATACTGGTAATTATATTGAGATTACTTTACGCCGCTTTCGCGAAGCCAACTCTCGACCCGCCATGGTCAAATACCGTATGATACGGTCCCAAAAACACGTCGCCTAAAATCCACAGAGGGCCCATTGGTTCAGGAACATCTAAACCCATGAAACCGCTTATGCACGTGTTTGAGCCTTGTCCGTCATCAACTTCTAGGACGTACTGTTTTGGCGTCAATTCGAAAGATTTACCAGCAATTGTGAACGAAATATTCGGCATATCATCGACGGCGTTGCAATCGACTCCCGCTTCTCCACCAGGCTGCGCAGGGACGAAGTCACAAACCTTCTCGAGTTCATTCAAAACAACCGTGCGAGTTACGTTAGTTTGCAATAACTCCTTGGCATAATCCACGGCCATTTCACACGCCGAGCACGCAACTTTACTCTTTCTTGATTCTTTTTCTTCCTTCTTCTTTGATGATGATTTGAAAAAATCGTTCAGAGAGAGTCCGCGAAGACCGCGATGTTTCTTTTCCTCTCTCGTCGTCATCAATAACTTTCGAGACGTGGCCAACACTCCCGTTTGCTCACCTGTTCTTTTTTCGCTCGCATTTGTTTCAGCGGTGGCGGCTGGACAGACGTTCAAACTTGCGCAGATTTGACTCGAATCGTACGTTTCGATGTCGTCCAAAAATTCTTCTCCGTAGCGTTTGATGGTAATCTTACACTCTTGAATCATTAAGTTTTCGGCGCCGATTGCGTCGTTAATCTTATCAATGACAGCGGAAGGTCCGGCGAGCAAGGATGTTCCTGTATCCGCAATCGCTTGATGTTTAGAAGAGGAGGAGTACGAAAACGTCTTCTTTTCGCTTCCGTCGTTGATGAATGAAAACTCACCAACTTTCACGTCGTCCAAATCGAATTGCCAGTAGCCTTTCTTCGTCAAATCTACCCACACGTGCTCTCCTACGAAATGTTTCTCGTCGACGCCACCAAAAACGAGTTCTCCACCATCGACAACGCCGTCGCCGTCTTGGTCTCTATTCAACCAAAACGAAAATTGATCCTTCTCGACTTGATTTTGCGCGAAGGCGTTATCAAACACTGGCGTGACGCCGTCGACCGCGATTTCTTTAAATCCCAATCCTAAAATTCCATCAAACTTAGCGAAAAGGAACGTCAATCCCGGCTCTTTCGTCGCCTCTGCAAAGGTCTGATGCTTAACTTCGATCGAATCTCCCAAGCGCACCGTGTCTGAGCTCAAGAACCCGCTCAACGACCCAGATCCGTATTGAATTGCAAAATCTTCCCCGTTCGCCTCGTACGACCTGCTCTTCTCGCTGTCGTACTTTTCGTGCGCGTCGCAGGGAATTTGAGAAAACTTACACTTTGACGATGGCACCCACAGATTCGAGCTCCCGGTATCAAAACACACCTGAAATTTCTGCCCCGGGGTCCCGATTTCCACCGGACCG
>Ga0255766_10003525_pt1 | contig 13542 bp, 16 predicted proteins | sample 071ome_23_FD_179966 | JGI IMG/M metagenome (GOLD analysis project Ga0255766, IMG submission 179966) | Coastal salt marsh microbial communities from the Groves Creek Marsh, Skidaway Island, Georgia - 071403BT metaG (version 2) | ecosystem: Environmental > Aquatic > Marine > Intertidal zone >... | reverse complement strand
AAAAAAACATTCAAAATATAATTTACAAGAAAATATGGATCACATCAGTGCCAATGAAAATAGGGGAGATGATCAAGATTTTTATAAACTAATCAGTCATCTTTCATCAGATGAGCGCACAATACTTACCATGAAGTACATTTACGACTACAAAAATGCTGACATAGCTAGAGATCTTAATCTGAATCTAAATACTGTAAAGTCAGTAATAAAAAGAGCTTTAGAGAAGTTAAAATGATAAACAATAACTTAAAAAATGCCATTGCAGGCGAGAAGCTTAAACACTATAAAGTCAATAACCCTAATTTGTTAGCTAGATACGTAGTAATGATGTCAAAGATAAGATCATCAACATCTATTGGTATGATCGATTTAATGTTTTTTCTCGTGTTTATAGTTATTGGTGCAATCAATCATGAATTAATTTTTTCATTAATAAATAACTTCAATCAAATTTTTAGCAATCCATTGGTTTTTATAGAAACTTACTTTTATCCTATTTGTATTTCGTTAATTCTTGTGACTGTCTATAGTTACCTGCGGAATATAGATTCAAAAATATTCAATTTCTTTAAATAAATTCAATGATAAAAAAGTTATTTATATTTATTCTTTGCCTATTTTTTTCTACAAACCTCATTGCAAGCAACGAAGGATATGCCAGAAATGGTCAAGTTGATATTTTTTATAAAGATCTAGGTCCTGCTGAAAATACACCAGTAATCCTTGTAATGGGTCTAGGAGGGCAGCTAACCTATTGGCCTGACTACCTTTTAGATTTTTTAATCGAGAGTGGCTATCGACCAATAATCTTCGATAATCGGGATGTTGGCTTATCCACAAGCTTTGAATCGGCAGGCAGACCTAATGTATTTTTAAATTACCTTAAATTTTATTTGAACCTGCCAATTAAATCTCCATACTCTCTTGATGATATGTCTAATGACATCATTGCTATTTTAGATAGCTTAGATATAAAAAAATCACATCTCATCGGCATGTCAATGGGTGGAATGATCTCTCAACATGTCTTGATAAATCATCCAAACCGATTCTATTCATACACTCAAATTGCATCAATGGTCAAAGCGCCAGATGCAAGTACTGCCCCTAAGGGCCGTTTGGGTGAACTGCTTCGTAATAGGGCAGGACATTCATTAAGTGATGAACAAAGAATTGATAGAGCAATAGAAATTTACACACTGCTTGGTACAGGTAAAGAGAACTTCAATAATCCTGAATTTCGTCAAGGAGTTAAAAAGAATATAGAAAGGAGCCCTAATGACACAGGGTTCTCTAGGCAGTTATTAGCAATCATTGCAGACCGCAAACGAATTAATAGTATCCAAAAGATTGCTACGCCAACACTTATTATTCACGGCACCCTAGATCCACTTATTCCTATATCAGAGGGAAAAAGATCACACGAGTTAATAAAAAATAGCAGTTTTATTGAAATAAAAGATATGGGTCATTTATTGAGCCAAGAAATCTTGGAAGAATTTAGTGAGCCCTTATCTCAACATCTAGCAGATAATACTTAAGATTTTACTGGGTAAGAACCAATTATTCGTATTTCTTCTGAAATTTTTTCTAAAATATTAATTAGTTCTTGTATTTTGCTGTCCTCATACCAACCCTCAAAATCTATGAAAAAAGTATGCAAATATTGGTTATTTCTGGAGGGTCTTGTCTCTATGCGTGTCATATTAATAGCTAAATCTGAAAATGGTTGCAAAATTTTCATAAGCGATCCAGGAGTATCAGCTATATTAACCATGATTGAAGTCTTGTTCCTTGAAGAGCGCTCCTCAATCATCTTACCTATTACTAAAAACCTTGTTGAGTTGTTAGATGAATCCTGTATATCTTTTACATGAGAATGTAAATTAAACAGTTTAATTGCATATTCATTGGCAATACAAAAGATATCAGCATTTTCACTTGCCATCTTGGCTGCCTCTGCTGTGCTTGTGCAGACAATTTTTTCTGCGTTTGGATAATTGCTGCTCAACCAATAATTACATTGACCAAGAACCTGAGGATGGCTAGCAATCCTTAGAACATTTATATCTGCAATATCTTCATTAGAAGAGCAAAATGAATGGCTGATGGCAAAATTAAGCTCTTTTACTATCTTTAAATCATAATCGATTAGACAATTTAATGACGAATTTATTACGCCCTGATATGAATTTTCAAAGGGTATAACGCCATAGTACGAATGACTTAAAGCAACTTTTTGAAATATATCTTCAATTGATGGAAGAGGAACATATTCAAACTCTGCAGTAAATATTGCTTGCGCTGCTAAATTAGAGTTTGTGCCCTCAGGACCCAAGTAGAAAACTTTCACGATTGGATTGTAATGATTTTTTAGACAAAAAAAAACTGAGCAAGCTCAGTTTTCTTTAAGTTCGAGATCAGTGGGTGTCAAAAGTGAGATTATCTTTTGCATCCTTGGATAAGATCTCTTTTATCCTTGGTGGTCAAGTTTGCTTTTTTGCCGGCTAGCTTACTTGAACTTTCACCCTTCTGTTCTCTGCCTGTGGTTTCTTTCTAATTTGGGTTCTGCAGTTCCCTTCTTAGTCTGTTACCGCGAGGTAAGGACTACTTTATAAAAGAGAATTTCTTTATGCAAGTATAATATGAAAAAAAATACTACTTTTTTTCTGCAGCTTATAAAACCATTTAATAATGGGGCTTCTATTGAATTAAAAAATAAAAAAAAATTTATTTATTTAAATTTATTAATATAGTGCTGCTCAAAAATTAATCAAATTGATTATTAAATACTCAGTACTTAATTACATTTTTGATCAAATTTAAATCTATAATTTAATTAAAAGGAGAAAACCATGAGTTACGCAATTATTACTGGCCCTACTGCTGGCATTGGAAAAGCCATTTCTTACCAATTAGCTGAAAAGGGGTACAACCTTATTTTGGTTGCTCGCAGAGAAGAGCGATTAAAAGATATCTCAAATGAGCTGCAAAACAAATTCAACATAAAAGTAGATTATTTAACAGAAGATCTAGCTAACAAAGATGCACCACAAAATATTTTTAACTATGTTGATCAAAATAATTTAGATGTTGAGCTCTTAATTCTTAATGCTGGCTACCAGCACCACAAAAAATTTGAGGATGTATCCTTAGAGGATGAGGAAGATTGTCTAAGAGTGTTAGGCCTATCGGTTATTATGCAGAGTAAACTGTTTATAAAAAAATTAATTAAACGAGGGGGCGGTAAAATAATGGTAGTCTCATCTGTTGCTGGATTTGCTCCACCTTCTGGAGAGTTTGCTACTTTATATGGCCCTGTAAAAACCTTCATGAATAGATTTGTTGAAGCTTTAAATGTTGCTTATAACAAGCACAATATCTATGCCACAGCATTGTGCCCAGGTTTTACTATCACTGAATTTCATAGCGTTAGTGGCACGCAAGAGAGGATGGATAAAGTCCCAAAATTTATGAAGTATTCCGCAGAACATGTTGCTAAAGAGGGCATAGATGGAATGTTTAAAAATAAGGAGATAGTAATTTCTGGAGGTATATATAGATTTTTAGTTAGTGGCTTAAGCTATTTGCCTAAATCCTTTATAAGGTTTATAGGCAATAAAATTGCAGGTGGAAGATATGAGTAGAGTAATTATGTTAGCTATGTTGTTAGGTAGTTGTACCACTCAGCTTGATGCAAATAAATTTGCTCAAGATCATTTGATTATCGATACACATATTGATATTCCCTATAGATTAAAGGCTCAACTCGACGAAACTGGAAAATTCGAAAATATAGCTGAATCAACCAGTTTTGATTTTGATTATCCTAAAGCAGTTGCAGGTGGTCTTAATGTGCCATTCTTTTCAATTTATTTGCCTGCTAGCACTGAAAGTGATGGAACTAGTTTTGAAGTAGCAAATCAATTAATAGGCATCATCAATGATGTGATTAAAGAAAATAATGATAAATACTTTTTATTGGATCAAAGCACCTATTTAGGGAATTTGCCTGGACAAAACTTAGTTGGAATAGCTCTTGGGATGGAAAATGGTGCTCCGATTGAAGGGTTACTTGATAGAGTTCAATACTTTTATGATAAAGGCATTCGTTACATCACATTGGCGCATTCAGAGAGTAATCATATTTCTGATTCATCATACGATGAAAATAAAAGATGGAAAGGCCTAAGTCCATTTGGAAAAGAACTTATCGTCGAAATGAACAATGTTGGGATGATGATTGATATTTCTCATGTTTCTGATGATGCTTTTATGCAAGTGCTTGATATTTCAAAAACTCCTGTCATTGCAAGTCACTCTTCGCTTAGATATTTTACACCTGGTTGGGAGAGAAATGTTTCTGATGAAATGTTAATCAAATTAGCAGAAAATGGCGGAGTTCTACAAATTAATTTCGGGTCAAGTTTTATTATAGATAAAACCAGAACTAACGATGCCAATCCAACAGAAGACTATAATTTTGCTACCCTTGAACAAGTTGTAGATCATTTTGATCGTGCTGTGTCATTGGCAGGTATTGATCATGTTGGAATTGGTTCTGACTATGATGGAGTAGGTGATACACTTCCTATTGGTTTAAAGGACGTGTCGCAATTTCCTAATTTAATTGAAGAGCTTTATAAACGTGGTTATTCTAGAAGTGATATCGCTAAGATTTTAGGTGGTAATACGGCTAGAGTATGGCGTGAGGTAGAAGAGTATGCAAAAAATCAATCCAATAGATAATTGGCATAAATCAATAAAAGAACCAAATTTATCATTGCTATATGAAACCCTAGATGATGAATTTTTATTTTATTCACCAGTTGTCTTTAGACCCAAAGAAAAGTACATGGGATTTATATATCTAATTGCTGCAAGTAGAACCTTTCTAACTGCAGAAAATTTTACTTATGCTAGAGAGATTGTTGGAGAGCATGATGCGATGCTTGAGTTTAGTTGTGAAATAAATGGGATCCAAATTAATGGTGTCGATACCTTTAAGTGGAATAATGAAGGTAAGTTTACAGAAATGAAGGTATTGTTGCGTCCTCAAAAAAGCCTTGAACTTATTCAACAAGAAATGGAGAAACATCTCCTGAATCCTGAAATCTGGCGTTAATAATTTATTTTTAACTAAAATTATATAGAATAGCGTAATGGCAAAAAAATACGTCAATTTCAGAGTAGGTGGAGTTCCTGAAAGGAAGGAGGATAGTTATACCGTTTGGACCAACGATCTTCTTACAAAACTTATAGCTAGTAAAACTGTTATTGAGCCAAATATGTCAACCTTTGGACATAGATTGTTGGAGAGTGAGGTTATTTTTGTTGTCATATCCGGCAGAGGAATAATGGAAGTTGTTGAATATGCCAATACTCAGGATGGACATGGTTCTGATCCCTCACACGGCATTATGCATAAAGATGAATACTCTTTGTCAGCTGGTGATGTCATTCTCGCTGAAGAAGGTGATTATGTTAAAGTTGTTAATGAAAGTGACCACGACCAATTAGTGTATCTAAGAATTTTTGATAAAGAGGGTTGGCGAGGCCGTTCCCCTGAATCAGACCAAGACCCGCAATAAAAATAATATGAAAATTAAAGTATGCGGGGTTACCCGAGAAAAGGATATTGAAGCGCTTATAAGTGCAAATATTGATTATATTGGCTTTAATTTTATTGAATCGAGCCCGCGAAAAGTTTCTGTTGATTGGGCCTTAGATATGTCAAGAAAATACAATTTACATGACAAATTTACATGTCTGTTAGAAAATCCAGTTGCCGATGAGATTACAAAGATTTTGGACTCCAATGAGCAATCAAATTTCCAACTATATGGTAATTATCAAAAACCTGAGAACAGTATTTGTTTCGAGCCACTTTCTGCAACAAATTTGCAACAAAATGATTTATTAGAAATAAAACCTATTAAAAATACTATTTTCTTACTTGATAATATGGCAAGCATGCTTGGAGGCAGCGGGAATAAATTAGATTGGTCGATCCTTGATAATGCAAGCCTTACAAATTTTATGATTGCTGGAGGAGTTGGAGTAGATGATTTAGGGTATCTATCAACACTAAATATTTTTGGGGTTGATTTAAATTCAAAAATTGAAATATCTCCAGGTATAAAGGATCTAAATCAGATACAGTTATTGGGAAAGTTTAAACATGGATAAAGGATATTTTGGAAGTTTTGGTGGGTTGTTTATCCCTGAAACTTTGTCTTATGCATTAAGAGAGCTTGATGAGCTTTATAACTCCACCAAAAATGATGCTGCTTTCAGAACCGAACTCGAAGAACTATACAAACATTATGTTGGACGACCATCTCCATTATATTTTGCAGAAAAATATACTACTGATATTGGGGGTCCAAATATATGGTTCAAGCGAGAGGATCTTAATCATACTGGTGCCCATAAAATCAATAATACTGTCGGCCAGGCTTTGTTAGCCAAAAGGCTTGGAAAAAAACGAATCATTGCTGAAACCGGTGCAGGTCAACATGGTGTTGCAACCGCTACAATCTGTGCCAAACTCGATTTAGATTGCACTATTTATATGGGGCAAACCGATATCGTTCGACAGGAGCTGAATGTTTTTAAAATCAAAACTCTTGGCGCAGAAGTAATACCAGTTACTAGTGGAACAGCAACTCTTAAAGATGCCTTAAATGAATCAATAAGGGACTGGGTAACAAATGTAGACAATACACACTACATTATTGGTAGTGTAACTGGCCCACACCCTTATCCAACCATAGTCAGAGATTTTAATGCAATTGCTGGTCAGGAATTAAAACATCAAGCAAAAAATCAAATAGGAAAATTGCCGGATATGATCATTGCCTGTGTTGGTGGTGGTTCTAATGCAATGGGTGTCTTTTATCCTTTTATAGAAGATATAGATGTTCAATTAATAGGAATTGAAGCAGGTGGAAAAAATAGTTCTGATATAGGTAGTGCATCCATATCAGATGGTAGCATAGGTGTGCTACATGGAGCTAAAACAAAGATACTGCAATCCGAGGATGGAAATATTCTGGAAACGAGCAGTATCTCTGCAGGCTTGGATTACCCTGGAGTAGGCCCTGAGCATGCTTATTTAGATGAAGTTAAAAGGGCTAAATATAAAAAAATATACGATGAAGAAGCTCTAGCTGCTTTTTATAAATCCTCAAGGTTGGAGGGGATTATTCCTGCATTAGAAACAGCCCATGCTCTAGCTTATTTAGAAAAATTAGGAAACCTAGATTCATCCAATGATGTAGTTGTAAATATGTCTGGTAGGGGAGATAAGGACCTATATTCCGTAATGAACAATGATAAAAAATAAGTTCTTAAATTTTGCGATCAAACAAAAAAATGCATTTATTCCTTATGTGGTTGCTAATTACCCAAACCAAGATGTTTTTACTGAAACTTTGTATACCTTAAAAGATTTGGGAGCAGATTTAATTGAAGTTGGTATCCCATTTTCTGATCCAATTGCAGAAGGCAAGATTATTGAATCCGCTCATCATAAAGTCCTTAGTAATAATTTTAATTTAGTAACTGCATTGGATGTAATTAAAAATTTTAAATCCAATTCCGATATACCTATTGTTTTAATGGGATATACCAATTCATTTATTTCACCAAGCCTTGAATTATTTATAGAGCGTGCAAAAGACGCACTTGTTGATGGCTTTTTAATTGTAGATTTACCTTATGTAGAAACAGATATCTACAAAACATTCCATGATAATGATATTGAATTTATTCAACTTATCGCCCCAACTACGCCATTAAATGAAATTGAATCATGCATATCAAACAACCCTGCGTTTATATATTTCATCTCACAAAGAGGAGTCACTGGATCATCAAACATCAATAAAAAAGAGGTTTTGGATAATATTCAAGCCATCAGAAATAAAACTAATCTACCGATTGTCTTAGGTTTTGGATTAAAAGATCCATCACAAATAAATGAATTTAAATCTCACGCTGATGGATTTGTAATTGGCAGTGCCATTGTTGAATTATTAAGCCAAGATAATGCTCAAGCAAAATTACGCAAATTTCTGACACCCATCCTTACAGCAATTAAAAATGAATAAAGAAGATTTTTTAACATACAAGAATTCATCTTATTCACATATGCCTGTTTATGAAGAATTTACGGCAGATTTAGTCAGCCCACTTTATGTTTATTCAAACTTTTACAATCAAGAAAATACTTTTTTATTTGAATCAGCAAAATCACATGAAGTAAAAGGCCGATACTCAATAATGAGCCTTCCATCTCAGAAAAAATATAATTACTTTAAAGATGAGTTAGAGATAGTTCATGGTTCACAGACTTCCAAACAAAGAATTATTAATGCTTATGATCATATAGATAAAATTAGTCAATCTTTTTCATCGCCAAAAATAGATCATCTCCCTGAATTTCTTGGAGGTTTGGTTGGTTACTTTAGTTATGAATCATTCCAATTTATAGAGCAAAAAGTTACTTTTCCAGATCAAGACATACCTCTAATATCTCTAATAGAATGCAATGAAATAATTATTTTTGATAACTTCAAAGGTACATTTTATATCGTTGTAAATACTACCGATAAGTCAGAAATAGGCTGGGAGAAAGCAAAGAAAAGAATTTCCGAAATTAAACAAGCAGTTTTTTCTCTTCAACCTTCTGTTAATCAAAGTATTTCAATAGATAATAAAACTCTAAAATCTTCTTCCAATGTCGATAAAAAAACATTTATAAATCAAGTTAAAGATCTAAAAAAACTCATTAACCAAGGAGAAATAATGCAAGCAGTATTATCAAAGGAGATTACCTTTGATGGTGAATTTGATCCCTATACGCTGTACCGTGCTCTTCGATTAATTAATCCATCGCCTTACATGTTTTTCTTAAACTTTGATAAATTTAGAATTATTGGTTCCTCACCAGAAATACTGGTTCAAAAAAATGATGAAAAAGTAACAATAAGACCTATTGCAGGCACACGTAGGCGAGGTCTTAATAAATCTGAGGACCTAAAAAATAAAATCGATCTTATTGAGGATGAAAAAGAAAAATCTGAACATATGATGCTGGTTGATTTAGCAAGAAATGATCTTTCAAAAGTATGTGAGCAAGGAACCGTTCAAGTAGATGAGATGATGGTAGTTGAGAAATACTCTCACGTTATGCATATGACATCGAATGTCATTGGCCGATCAAAAACAGATGTTTCAACTATAGATTGCATGAAAGCAGCCTTGCCAGCTGGTACTTTAAGTGGAGCTCCTAAAATAAGGGCTATGGAGATTCTAAGTGAAATTGAACAACGCCCAAGAGGTGTTTATGGTGGTGCAGTAGGATATCTGGGTTTTAATGGTTCACTGGATACAGCCATTGTCATTCGTACCGGTATGCATTTTGCTGATCGTGTAAAAGTTGGTGTTGGAGCAGGAATTGTTTACGATTCAGATCCCGAATCAGAGTGGGAAGAAACCGAATCAAAAGCAAAAGTATTTTATGAGGCGTTGAGATATAAATGAAAATCTGTTTAATTGATAATTACGATTCATTTACCTTTAACGTTGAACATCAGCTATTAATGCTTGATCACGAAGTAGATGTGATACGTAACGATAAGTCCTCCATTGATGAGCTATCTCAACTAGAGTACGATGCTTTTGTTATTGGTCCTGGCCCTTCAAACCCCAAGAATGCTGGAATAAGCTTAGAGTTAATAAATTATTTTTATGATAAGAAACCTATTTTAGGCATTTGTTTAGGGCATCAATGCATCGGTGAGGTATTTGGTGGGAATATTGTTATTGCCAATAAAATAATGCATGGCAAGACTTCCAATCTTAGCCACACAAAATCTTCAATTTTTCAAAATATAAAAGAACCATACATTGCGATGAGATATCACAGCTTAGTTATCTCTGAAAAATCTGTATCAGACGATCTTGAGGTTTTGGCCTGGTGTGAGGATGATAATCACAAAACGATAATGGCAGTTAAGCACAAAAACTATCCGGTTGTGGGCATACAGTTTCACCCTGAATCAATATTTACCGAACAAGGCAACAAGTTACTAGATAACTTTTTTACTTTATATGGATAATCTATTAGCAATACTAAACAACCCTGCATCGCGAAAAGCGGAACTAGAGTTTTTATTCAGCCATTTGCTTAGTGAAGATTCATCTGATCAAGAAAAAAAAGAAATTTTATTAAGTTTAAACGATGTTGGCATTAATTATGATCATCTTTCCCTATTATCAAATGAGATCCTTAAACACTCAAACTTAATTGACTTAGGACGTAACGATTTTATCGATACGTGTGGTACAGGTGGTTCTGGTCAGTCGATTTTTAACTGTTCGACCCTCTCAGCATTTACTGTTGCTTCATGTGGCGGGAAAGTAATCAAACATGGCAATAGATCAATAACAAGTAAATCTGGTAGCGCTGATTTCCTAGAAAGGGCAGGCGTTAACTTAAATGTTGATACCAGTCAACTTATCAATCTTTTTCAAAAATTAGGTATTTGCTTTTTATTTGCTCCAAATCAGCATCCAAAATTAAAAAATGTTGCTAAGGTTCGTCAAGAGCTAGGTGTAAGAACAATATTCAATATCTTAGGACCGCTTGTTAATCCTGCCAAACCACAATTTCAATTGCTGGGAACATCCGACCCCTCTATTAACATGAATATGGCAAATGCCTTGTTAAATAATGGGATACAGAGAGGTATAGTTGCAACCTCTAGTACTGGAATTGATGAAATAGTGATACATGAACCTACTTCAATTACAGAAATAAGAAATAATGAAATTATAGAATGGCAGTTCAATCCGCAAGATTATGGCTTTGCAGACTGCTCTCTATCAGATATCCAGGTACAGTCACTTGAAGAAGCCTATTTATTTGGGATAGAGGTGCTAAATGGTAAAAGAGGACCAGGACTGGATATGGTAGCTCTAAATGCAGGTTTCTGTTTGTATTTATTGGGATTATGTGACGATCTTATCGAATGTTTTGAAACAACAAAAAAACAATTAATATCCGGCAAAGTCCTACTTAACTTAAATGTCTATGCCAAAGCAACTCAAGAATGAATCAGCTTGATACCATATTTCAGTCAAAAAAAGCCCAAGTTCTTGAAGGTAAAAAAACCCAATCTATAGATTTTTTTATTAAAAATTTTAATCAGAAGCGTCCCTCTGGCAATTTTTTTAGCACCTTAGATGGAAATAAAAGAAATTTTCAAATTATTGCTGAAACTAAAAAAGGCTCACCATCAGCAGGCATCATTAAGGAGCAATATGACCCTCTTTCAATAGCACAATCTTATGAAGAGAAGGGCTATGAAAATATTTCTGTCTTAACAGAACCTAAGTTTTTTGGTGGCATAAATTCAGACCTCACAAAGATTGCCTTAAATACCAACTTAAAAGTGCTAAGAAAAGACTTTATCTTTGATGAGTGGCAAATATACGAATCAAAATATATTGGTGCTGATTGTATTTTACTTATTGCCGAATACTTATCAGAAGCTCAAATTTCTGCTCTTATAAGTCTTGCTAAGTCTCTTGATCTAGACGTTTTACTTGAATTTCATGAAGAACGTGAATTAGGTAAGGTACTTAACCAAGAACTTGACCATGTGGGGATCAACAACCGTAACCTTAAAAACCTTCAAACAGATAATATGCATGCTCTTAGGCTATATGAAAAACACAGAAATGACTTGCAAAGATTTTCTATAATCGCTGAATCAGGGTTATCTAACTCTGAAGATTTGGAAATTTATCAAAATGAGGGTATAAATAAATTTCTTATTGGAGAAGGAATATTAAAAGGCTTGCTTTAATTTATCTTATATCGCAGTTCATGCTATCTGAACCTGAATTGTATTTTATTGAGCCGCAAGATAAAGCAAATATTTCAGGCCCAGTAAAAATAGTTTTTGGATTAAAGGATTTTGGCGTTGCTCCTGCAGGATATGATATCGATAATACGGGCCATCATCATTTGTTGATCAATGTTAATTTACCTATTGATTTAACTAAACCAATCCCTGCTGATAGCAATCATATTCATTTTGGCAAAGGTCAAACTGAAACTGTATTGGATCTTCCTAAAGGTGAATATAGATTGAGGTTGCTACTTGGAAACTATGTACACATTCCACATAGCAACCCAATTTATTCTGAAGAGATACTAATAACCGTTAATTAATCAATTATATTGATTACTCCATCTCCAGCCATTCCAGCATGCAAAGTACAGAAGTAGTACATTGTATCAACGTCTAAATCTGTTGGCACTACCCATGTTAGGGTATTTTCGTCTCCACTGACACCTTCAGTATAAGCAGTTCCACCACCAAAGGTTCCATCCTTAGTTTTGCTTAGACGGAATGGATGACTATTACCAAATGCCGAGGTATCAAACACAACGGTTTGACCACGACGCACTGTAATGCTGCCATGCATTTCGCCATTCATGTAGTAAGTGTTGCCTTGGTTAGTGACTGTAACTTCTACAGTTTCGGAATAAGTTTCAACTTTAACATTGTCGTAATGTACGCCAGTTGGAGCATAATTGCCTGCTGTATTCATGAATCCAGATTGATAAATATGACCAACCATTGCTTCAGTTATTTCAAAATCTAAAGTCATAGTTTGCCACTCTGTAGTTAGTTCTGTTGTATCAGTTTCTACAAAAAGCAGTTCAGAAAAATCACTTGAATTTAAAACTTTTATAAACGCGCTACACGTGCCTCCAGAGTTACCATCATCCGAAGTCGAACCGCAAGCTCCACTTTCAGGATGTTTGGCATCAAAGGTCATTCTGTAAGTCCCAACCATAGAAGCTGTAATCAAACCTTCATCAGCCCCAAGTTCTCTAAAGAAATTTGCTTCAACAATACCTCCATTGTGTGTACCATCTTGATAGTTGCTATAGATATTGACGTACTTATTAACTTCCTCTTCAACTAGCGCACTGATATCACCTGCTATTGGAGCTGGAGCTGCAGCATATCCACCAATGTATGAACCATCAGCATTAAACTGATTAACATAGGCATCCCATGGAGCTAAGTTAGCATCATCAGATGAGTAAGCTTCAAAATCATCAGAGTATGTAACGTTGGTTACTGGTTCTGGTGTTGGTGCTGGTGTTGGTTCCGGCGTCGGCTCCGGTGTTGGTTCAGGAGTTGGTGCTGGCGTTGGTGCTGGTGTTGGTGCTGGAGTTGGAGCAGGAGCAGGTGCTTCAGAGCCGCCACCGCCACCGCCACAAGCAGTTAGTAAAACGAGAGTGAAAGCTGTAAATAATTTTTTAAACATAATAAAGACTAGTTGAAGGCAAATAAAAATATTTCAACACTAAATTATCTTTTAGATTTGTCGGTTTCGTCTCTATGTTTTTTAAGATATTTCATAAAGGGTGTTCCACCTGTGCCTCTAACTGTAGATCCTCCAGTACCAAATAGTGTGCTTTTGACATTTTGTTGATGAATGTAATCA
>Ga0255766_10003522_pt1 | contig 13546 bp, 12 predicted proteins | sample 071ome_23_FD_179966 | JGI IMG/M metagenome (GOLD analysis project Ga0255766, IMG submission 179966) | Coastal salt marsh microbial communities from the Groves Creek Marsh, Skidaway Island, Georgia - 071403BT metaG (version 2) | ecosystem: Environmental > Aquatic > Marine > Intertidal zone >... | reverse complement strand
AGGAGTTTCTGGAGATTCAGATTTGGGTTACTTTGCTCAGAACTTCAGAGTCTTTAATCGAGAAGGTGAAGAATGTATTGAAGAAAAATGTAAAGGTAAAATTCTTAGAATAGTTCAATCGGGGAGATCAACATTTTATTGTCCTAAATGTCAGAAATGAATTATTTAAGCACCCATTTCACAATAATCAAATGTAGCCACATAGGGATAATTTTCGTAACTATTGGCAATGGTTTATTGATTATTCCTGGCATAACTTCCCTTTTTCCTCTATTCATGGATTTAACCGCAATTTTTGCAACCTTCTCTACTGGTACTGCTGTTAATCTCTCCATTTTACTCAGTTCCATACCTGCTACTTCTTGGAAGCCTGTGGTTACGTAACCCGGACATAGCGCCGTGACAGTTACACCTTTATTTTTCAACTCTTTATGTAGAGCCCTAGAATATGAAAGAACATATGCTTTAGTAGCACAATATACTGCAAAACTGGGGCCAGAAATGTATGATGCGATTGATGCAACATTCATTATTCTCCCCTTTCCTTTTTTCACCATCATATTCCCAATTTCATGAGAAAGTCTAGTCAAAGCATGAATATTCAAATCGATCATTTCTAACTGTCTGTTTAAGTCCATTTCAAGATGTTCGCCAAGAATTCCAAAACCAGCGTTATTGACTAAAATATCTACATTTGGTGATTCTTTGATTAACAAATCAACACCTTCATCTGTAGTTAAATCTGCAACAACAACATTGCAATCAACGGAGTACTTTTCAGAGATATAATTCGATAAATCTAGTAACTCTTTTTCTCTACGCGCGCAAATAATCAGATTGTAATTTTGGGACGCAAGTATTTTCGCTATTTCTAAGCCTATCCCGCTTGAAGCACCGGTAACTAATGCAACTTCTCTCATAGACTATCTCCAGACTTCTATCAAAGAGAATTGCATATAATATCATGTATAGTTTATATGTACTCAGATGTAATTAATTATCCCCCGCGAATCACGATAGTATTTTTGTGATTGATTATGATTGGGTATAAGTTAGGAAGTGAGAATATAGGTAAAATAAATCGAAATCAGAATATATGGAGCGTTACACTGTTTAGGTCTGGAGGATATGAGATGAATGATGAATTAGAGGATGCAACATTTGCATTTGGAAGAACTGCAGAGGAAGTAAAAAGGCACCCTAAAGCAAGAATTCCAACAGGTTTGGTAAATCTAATTAGGAGATGTGGATTGATGGATGAAGTGTTAGAAACAGGTTTTTTCTTAGAAATTTCATCTAGGCCAGTTAAGCAAAATGGTTGGTTTAAATTCGAACAGGTATTAGCTGCTGAACCTAAATCTCATTGTCCTATGGGGACTTCATTAAGAGGAGTATTTTCTGTTTTTGATGGTTATGATACCTTTGAATTGGGGACTTTTCCTTGGTCTCCTGAATTACCAAGTCAAGTCTGGGTTAGAGCTAGTTCACTGGATGACAGTACTTTGGCTTGGGTTCTATCACAAAATAAAATTCTATCAGGAGATATGAATCAACAGATGAATCTTCATGACTTCACAGAATTAGAAATTCCTAACCCTCAACCTGTTGAATTTATGCGTCTTCCGCCACCACCAGACAGGCCATACAACTTCTTTGATGAAGAATAATTAGAACAACATTCATGAGCATTCAGTTAACGAACATTACTATGACGCATACTATGCAGCAGAAACTAACAACTGAATTCATTGGAACTTTTTTCCTCTCACTAACAATTTGTACAGCAGCAGTTTATGGTTCTGCAGGAGACTATGCTCCGTTCGGTATAGCTGCAACTCTAATGGTGATGATCTATGCAGGAGGGCATATTTCAGGTGCTCATTACAATCCTGCCGTAACAGTTTCAATTTATCTAAGAGGTGCGTGTGAAAAGGATGAGGTTCTCCCATACATCGTTTCACAAGTTATAGCGGCGGTTTCCGCTGCGATAGTTGTCGAGAGCCTATTGTTCCCTGACGCATTATCTCCAGAAATGGCAGATCTAGGCACAGATGCTATAGTTGCTGAACTTCTTTTCACATTCGCATTGGCATATGTAATTCTTAATGTTGCAACAACTGAATCAACTTCAGGAAACGGATACTATGGGGCTGCGATTGCTCTAGTTGTTCTTGCTGGTGCAATTACAGTTGGAAGTATATCACTCGCATCATTCAATCCTGCCGTGACTAGTGCATTGATAGTTTCGGGAAAACTTGCTCTTGCAGATTCTTGGATGCACTTTGTGCCACAATTTGTGGGCGCAATAATGGCAACATATGTATACAAATCCACTCAATGACATAGTTCATAATACCCCCCTTGTCTCCAAATCCATGGTTACAACTGAACGCAAGAAGTGGAAACGCCGTTCACGGGAAAATTCGATGTACGGCAATGCTGGTTCTAAAGATCCATTTCCTGTCAGTAGATCAAAGTTGGAACTATGTCACAGTTGTCCAAGATGCTTCTGGTTAGATAGAGTCAAGGGAATTGGTAAACCAGGAATTCCAGGATTCTTACTGAATACTTTAGTTGATACTCTACTCAAGAGAGAGTTTGACGCACATAGGGAGGCTGGTACTCCACATCCATACATGGTTCAAAATGGGCTGGGTCATATGGTGCCATTAGATCACCCAAAGATGGATGAGTGGCGTGAGAACTTCAAAGGTGTTAGAGCTCCTAAACATGACTTGATCATTACTGGAGCAGTCGACGATATATGGAAATCTGGAGAAGGAGATACAGAAGAGTGGTATGTAGTAGATTACAAGTCCACAGCTTCGAATGCCAACATTACAACCGAACTATTTCTCGAGGATATATACAAGGGAGGATATGTTCGCCAAATGGCAATCTATCAGTGGTTACTAAGAGAACTTGGACACCCTGTTTCAACTAGAGGATTTTTCGTTTATGAAAATGGCAATAATGATGCTGAATCTTTACTCAGCGAGGGTACTGATGAAAGTCCAAGAGGAATACCTCTGAAACCTGCTTTGATTATTGAAATCGATATTGCAAATGAGGATGTAATTATTGAAGGAGAACGAATCGATTTAGATTGGGTTGAAAATCTCGTAATTTCAGCTAAAAATTGTCTCGATATGGATTCAGTACCTGATTCAGGAGAGTTCTGCGAACACTGTGCTTATGTTGAAGCAAGGTCTAAATTTTAGTATCATTAATAAATGGTCAAGTTAAAGAGTTACTATGAATAAGTGGGATGTAGTAATTTCTAAATCGATCGATGACTATGGTAAAGAATTGGGAATTATAAATTTGTCTAGCCTAAAAAGTGACAAAATATTGCCTGGATTAAACACATTAGTTTCAGAGAAGTTAGGAAGTAATAAATGGTCAATTAGATACCCTACTACTTTACTTCATGGAATTGAAGATGGTTCAGAAGTTTGGGCAGACTCAGTCGCTTGATTTTATTCACATATTTCTACGGAACTTTCCACCGGTCTCAAACAGAGCCTGAGTTACTTGTCCTACAGTGCAGTACTCTACAATATCCATCATTACTTCGAATAAATTCCCTCCTTCTCTAGCTACTTGTTTGAGCCTTGCTAGACCTTCTTCAGCTTCTTTGGCATGAGTCTCTTTGAATGCTTTATTTCTATCAATGACCATCATTCTTTCCTCTTTATCTGAGCGTGTAACTTCAATATCGAACTCTTCCACTGATAGTGAATTATCTACTCCTTCTTCGAAGGTGTTTACTCCAATAATTGGTAACTCTCCCGAATGTTTCCTATGCTCATATATCATTGACTCGTCTTGAATTCTATTTCTTTGATAGTTTACTTCTAAAGCGCCTAGAACTCCACCACGCCTATGCATTTCTTCGAATATTTTTAGTATCTCTTCTTCGACAGAATCGGTTAGCCAATCGGCAACATGAGACCCTTGTAGTGGATTCTCATTTTGCAACCATCCATACTCTTTCGAAAGAATAAGTTGGATTGCTACAGCGTCTCTTACTGTGTCTTCAGTAGGCGTTCCAAACGCCTCATCACGTGAGTTAGTATGTAGTGAATTAGCATTATCAGCTAGTGCGTAAAGTGCCTGTAATGTAGTCCTATAGTCATTCCACGTGTATTCTTGAGCGTGTAATGATCTACCGCTGCTTTGAATGTGGTATTTGAGTTTCTGACCACGCTCATCAACTCCATACATGTCACGCATAGCAATAGCCCAGATTCTTCTACAGACTCTCCCAATTACTGCGTATTCAGGGTCCATTCCATTCGAAAAGAACCAACTGAAGTTTCTCAGGAATTTATTTGCATCTAATCCTCTAGAATTGAATAACTCGACATATGTTAGACCATTAGATAGAGTAAGGGCAGCTTGAGAAATCGGGTTAGCACCTGCTTCTGCAATATGATATCCAGAGATTGAAACAAAGTAGTGATTTCTTACTTCATTGTCAACATAAAACTCAGCAACATCCCCCATCATTCTTAGTGCGGTATCTAGATTGAATACCAGGGTATTTTGACCCATTGATTCTTTCAATTGGTCAGCCTGAACAGTCCCTCGAACAGTGCTCAGGGTTCTTGCTTTAATCTCAGCATGTTCTTTATCGTCAGGTTTCCGCCCATTCTCTTCTTCGAACTTCTTCACTTGTTGTCTAATTGCTACATTGAAGAAAGCAGCAAGATGCCACCAATAATTTCCATTGATTGTTTTTGATACTGAAGTATTAGCAGCACACAAATCAAATCCTTCGAATAATTTCTCCATTTCATCAACAGTACTAATCGATACTCCACTTTCACATACTTTACCGAATATATCCAGTCTTTCTTGTGGGTCATTTCCATACAGGCTTGGGGAATCAAATGCTACTGATAATCTGTTGAAGTCTTGGTCTTTGGAAAGGAAATGGTATCTTTTGTTAGTTCTCTCTGCACTACCTTCTCCTGCAAACATCCTCACAGGTAATTCATCCTGTCTTTTGAATGGGAACACTCCTCCTGTGTAAGGGAATGAGCCTGGCATGTTCTCTTTTCTAATCCATTGTAATGTATCTCCCCAGTCACTATATTCTGGTAATGCAACTCTTGGCATATCTAATCCTGAAAGAGTAGTTTTGGTTGTTTTAACTGGAATATCTTTGTTACGTACTGTGTAACTTGTCGATCCTGAACGATATTCTTCAGCTTTTGTTTTGAAGTATTCTAAAGATTCCCAAGCACTTTCTGGAATCTCTGAACGAACTGTTTTTGCTTCCTCTTTCAAACCTTCAGCAGCCGCCTTATTCTTTTTCGATTCCATTTGTTCAGCTGCAGCCTCTAATTGTTGAACCAACCGCATTTTTGATGCCACTTCTTCCGTTCTTGAATGATAATTTCTAACTGTGCTTGATACTTCAGCAAGATAACCCTGTCTTTCTGGAGGAATTGGAGAAGATCTGTGAGGTAGACCATCTGCTCCAAGTCTTGGTTCTGCTGCTGAAAATGTTTGAGCATATTTTTCATTTAACATATTGGATAATTTTTGCCAAAGTTGGTCTACTCCTGCATCTGCAAATTGGCTTGCAATTGTAGGAACAACAGGAAGTTCAGAATTATCCGCATCCCACATCTCCCTATTTCTCTTGAATTGTTTTCTGATTTCAGCTAGCGCATCTTCTGCTCCAGGTCTATCGAACTTATTCAGTACAACAATATCTGCCGAATCCAACATCTCCAATTTTTCTAATTGACTAGGTGCTCCATATTCTCTAGTTGTAACATATAGTGAAAGGTCTGCAACTTCTGTGATTGCATCGTTACCTTGTCCAATGCCACTAGTTTCAACTATCACAAGGTCAAAACCTACTGCTTTGCATGCTTCAATGGAACGGCCTATACAATCTGCAATCTCTCTACCGCTATCTCTACTGGCAAATGAACGCATGAATAGGTTCTCATCTGAGAGTGAATTCATTCTAATTCTGTCACCTAATAATGCACCTCCTGTCCTTTTACGTGTTGGGTCTGTAGCGAGTAAAGCGATTTTTGTTCCAGGATTATCTCTTTGTATCCTCAACATCAATTCATCAGTGAGACTTGATTTTCCAGCACCTCCGGTTCCAGTTAATCCAACTACTGGGCATTTTGAACCATCAGTAGATCTGACTCGTTCTAGAATTCCATTGAACATTTTCTCATCAGCATTTTCTGCCAAAGTCAATAATTTAGAAACAGATGGATGATTGCTAGCATTGATAGGTTCTTTCAATGATTCAAATCTCACTGGGTCAAGTAAATCATTCTTTGAAGCCCTATCGATAGCATCTGAAACCATACCTGTAAGTCCTAACTCTCTACCATCTTCTGGAGAATAAATTTTTGCAATATTTGAATCTAATAAATGTTGGATTTCATGTGGTAGAATTGTTCCTCCTCCGCCTCCAACTAAACTAACATGTCCGAAACCAGCTTCATCCAAAATTTGTTTGGTATGAGTGAACATTTCAACCGCTCCTCCTTGGTATGATGTAATGGCAACACAATGTGCGTCTTCTTGGATAGCAGCTCTAGCTACTTCATCAGCGCCTCTGTCATGTCCAAGATGAATTACTTCACATCCCATTGATTGGAAGATTCTTCTGAAAATACCAATTGCAGCATCGTGTCCATCGAAAATAGCGGCTGCTGTGATGATTCTCAACGGCGTTCCACCTGCCTCGGCAGACTTTTGCATGAACTCGGGACACTACGTGTCCCATTTAATCCGCCGATTGCCTACTTTTGTAATTTCAAGCGAATTAACTCTTCATTTTGTGTCATCATTGATTGATTTTTACTAGTTATCAAAGCTCTAAAATCTTCAGTTTCCTTATCCAAAAATTTGGGTCCAATATTTACAAATCTCTTCAACATTCCAGCATATGATTCGTATGCATGAATATTGCTAATCATGGTTTTCTTCAACTCTTCAAGGAATACAATTTTTTCAGGAATATTTGTAGTAGTCTTAACTTCAAAAGAACCGTTATCATTCATTCTAAAAACATGCTTAGAGTTATCTGTATCGATTTTTTCAACCAAGTGTTGAACCAAATCTGAAGTATTGTTATTGACTTTCCACGAAGATCTAGAAATTACTTGGTACATTTCTTTCGTATGGAAATGAATCAGCAGTTCCCAAATATCATTCTCTCCTTCGAATCTTGAATTGATTCCTCTATTTTTTGAGTCTAAAGCCATATCTTTCCAGCCTAAATTCCTCAACCCATCGACTGTAATCCTGTAAGCTTCATCTAAGGTCAACACCTTATCCACTACCATCTAGACCGAACCGACGTTATTTCGACCAGTTATCTAGATATGTATTTCGACTTCTAAATTAGATCTGAAATGTTTAGTTAAAATACTCTTGAGTCAAATCACCCATAGTCTGCGCCCGGACAAAAAATAGGGAAACTAGTAGAAGTCAATAAAAATGGAGGTACAGTCAATGGATGATATCAGAACTAATGTAGAAATCGCCGACAGAACTGGGCATTCATCCCTTTCACTTACGAAGCAAGAGACATTGGATCTTATCGAAATGAATCAGGGATCTTGGATTTACAAAGACAATCAGATGGTACAAGCTACGGACATTGCTAGTGCTAATTGGGCTGATGTCGGAACAATTCGAATAATGCCAGGTTTGACAGGTGGATTTTAGATTTATTATAAAGACGGATTTTCAAAAAAAATAGATGATTTTTCATTTATTATCTTAGTAGTTTAGTACAATGACTACCATTGTGGTGCAAAGCCAAAATTAAGAGTGATAGTATGAATTTAGATGAAGAGTTAGTGATAGGGATTATCGGTGCTGGAGGGATTGGTTCGAATTTAGTTTCGATGCTATATCCTGCATTGCAACAAGGAGATCTAGTCAATAAAGTAGGAGATATCAGGATTTGCATTTACGATTCTGATAATGTTGAAAGAAAAAATCTTCCACATCAAAATTTCAATATTTCAGATGTGGGTGGTTTGAAAGTTATGTCTTTGTGTAACAGACTTTGGAATGAGTGCGATAAGTCAATCGATGACGGACCTAACTTGATATTACAACCATGCCCTTGGGATGTACGTTCTAGTGACGATTTACTTCCATCAGATATTGTAGTAGTTGCAGTTGATTCTCATCAGGCTCGTAAGATAGTACATGAAAATTGTACTAATTGGTTAGATTTGAGATGTTTAGGAGATGGATATATCGCATTAGATGACTCCGTAGTATCGGATTTAGTTTCTGAATTCACTCCAGAACAGGAATCTCAATCTTGCCAATTCGATGGAGCAATTGAATCTGGAAATATACAATTTGGTTTCATGTCTGCAGCAACTCATGGGGCCCAATGGATTATTCAATCGTTGAGACTTTTTTCAGGAGAAGAAACTGCTAAGAGACCATTTCCTCAGGTATCTAGCATCAGTTTTGGGACTGCAACAAGATTGGCTCAATCAACCGAAGAAGAAGTTCTTGAATCAATAGGTGAGGAAATTAATCCGTTTATCCATCCAAGGTCAGATGTGATGGTTGAAATATTATCGGGAAATCATCATTCCGTAATAATCAAAGAGACATTAGCTGGTTTAGCAGAAGAAAAAGATTGGCTTACTCTATGGGAAATAGCCGATAATTTAGGTAAAGAAGTCAGTATCCTATACGATAAAAACTCTTCAATCTGGGTTGACATAGGGACTTCGGGACGTGTCGAACTAGCTCCTCCAATTGGTTCTGAGATTCCATATAAATTATGGATTCATAGTCATCCTCATGATGCATATTGGTCATCAACCGATCGAGATACAATCTCAACATTTTCAAATATTCTAGATGAAGCAATTGTTCTTGGCCATGATCATTACAAAAAGACAACTAAAATTAGTGATAATTCGGTTGAAACTTTAGCTGATTTTGGAGAGTTGAGATATTGGACAGATGAACCCATAATTTTCTATAATGATATGGAGGAAATCTAATGCCAATAGATTACAAAGATTCTCTCAATAAATTAAATCAATTATTAGCAGAGTCACAAGGAAAACCAGTTAGTATCGAATCAATAGTTGAAACATTAGTAACTGAAGATGTAGATGAAGAATTAATTTCTCTTGTTAAATTAGCTTTAGATAGTAATGAGGATCATATTGGTATTAGAGAAATAGTAGAAGGTGTATTCAATCTATTCAATTGGCGCGAAGAAAATTGTTAGTTAATTTTTATAATTTCTTCACTATCTCGAGCATCCCAAAAGTATCAGAAAATCTTCACAATAGAGTCATCCTTCCACAATGCTTAAACACCCTCGATTCCACCATCAATGTCCGGCAATGAGTAGTACCTATTTGGGACGGGTAAGTGTTCTCCCGCGGGCAACAGAGGTACAGAAAATGTGTAATTCAGATAGAGTGGAAAATAGTAGAAATAACGAAGAAAGTTGTATTGCTTGTGGCGAGCAAATCACTGAAGAAGGGGATACATATCTCCATTGTATTGCTTGTGGTCTGCAAGTAATATCTCTCGGATACGATACTGGATACACTTACCCCAGTGAAGTACAAGGTTTGAGAAGAACAAATTCCATATCTAGTCTAGGTAGCCAAATTACAAGAGATGGTTCTTCATTATCTAGAAGACTTTCCTCTCTCCAAGATAGGATTTCTCATCAAGAACTCAGTTATGTAGAGAAAATTGTTGCTGAAGCAGCAAGAGCAGGAGTTTCTGGACGAACTTTGAGCGCGTTGGAAGCAGTGCTAAATATCTCTAATTCGGACAATAAACTCTCAACTAATCGTGATAAACTGAAAGGTTCTAAAGAATTGAAATCTAGGGCTCTGAAGTCAGAATATAAAATCAGATTATTTGCAGTTGCTGTATTAACCTTACTTAATCGTAAGTTATACCCCTCAAATGTTTTACAGATTCAAGAAAATTGGAATCTTCACAAGGATGATATATTCCAAGAAACCAAGTTCATAACTCGACAATTAATCTCAAATGATTACACTATTCCAGTAAATAGTTCATATTTAGATGAATGTTCACCGGTTGAATTAAGACGTAATGAATTATCATTTCATCTTGATTCATTCAGAGATCATTTGGCTTCATACATTGGTTATGAAGAAGTCAAAGAAATTATCTATGAAGCCATAAATATTCTATCCCTAAACGGAGAACCCATAGATGATTTTTCATCAAGTACAATGGATGGTAAATTTAGAAACAGAAACTCACAAGCTGCTGCTCTCCTATCAATAGTAGAATCAATGATTAGTTTAGGCTTCGATAATAGAGATATCCAAGAATTACATAGAAAGAATCCAGTCAAAGGTATGAAAACGTTATTCTCTAGGCTCGGCCCATATCGCCAAAAGCTCGCTGAAGATATCTGAGTCTATCTTGTAGAACTTCTAATTGATTCCTCAGTTGAACAAGTCTTCTTTCATTGAAATCTCCAGGAATTCTTTCTTGGATTCTAGCAATTTGCATCTCCTCATATTCTATCCTTTGCAATATTCGATCGACCTCTTCACGGTTACGTCGATCTATCTCATCTTGATTATTTCCTTCATCTTGTCTACCAAATTGAGAAAGATGCTTATCCAAAGTATCTATCTTTTGTCTTGATTTGTCATCATTAAGCAATGCCATGACAATACTTCCAATTGCATCTCCAATGACTAACTTTCGTAGATGTGGTTCCTCGACAATACACAGTTCTTTACGCCTATGATTTGGCCCTCCAAATCCGGGTAATCTTCTATTCAGTCTTCTCATCATATCTTCTTGAATCCTATCAGAGTCAGTGACGATATCGGTTAACACTTTGAATCTCGAACCATGTGGGCCGAACCCTGGGACTACACTATATTTTACACCATACTTTCCTTCTACAACTATCTTTTTTCCATCAATATATGCTTTATCATTAGAATTTTCTATTATGCCTTTAAGGAATCTAATTCCATTCTTTTCTACCATTGGAATGATTTCCATTTCGTCATTACAAAATAAGTAATATTGTAGTGATTCAAGATGATTTCGATTTTCATTTCCTGGTAATGTTAGACACCAATTAATCAAAATCGACCAGATTTCTAGATTCCTAGGGACTCTAATTTTTCTCCATTTATCATTCCTTCTCACTCTCAACATCAATCTTCCTCTATCAATAATTAGAGAAATTGGGATACTATATCTTCTAGGATATATCCTTGTTTTATCAGATAGTTCTCTGTCCCATCCATTCATCCAATAACTTGTATCTTGTTGTAATTTTTTCGGAGTTATATCTTTGATAGTCTCATAGAATCTTTTCTTTTCACTTATTTCTAGATTATTTATTGGATGCTTACAAATATTTTTGTTATAATTCCACATACCAGTCTGTTGAAATCGGAGGAAAATATTTTTCTTATTATCAATTGGTTTGTTCTCTGTAGCTAATGATATTAGGTATAGTATTAATTTCAAATCATACATGTCATGGGTAGATTTCCCTAATATTTCCCTCAGATCTCTATATGGCAAATTGATAATTTCTCCATCGAGAAAGAACTTTCCTGATGCCCATGAGATGTGGCTTCCATCAGGCAAAATCCCTCCTCTTTGTAACCTTCTAAGTGTTTCAGTATCTTTCTTCATTCCAGCCCAGCGTGAACTAAAAAATTTATCATCATCTTCCGAAAATATTGTGTGAATTATTTCATTTTTCACATTCCAATTAGGCATCCTTTTCCTGTTGTAAACACTGCTTTCTAACATAAACCAACTTTTTTCACTCCTATCAATTTTATCGAAAGATTTCCATACTTTCCTAATGACAGGTTCAGGATCTTTCAACATTTTTCTGATTTTTTCAGCCTTCTTTTTGTTTGGTATGGTATCTAATGAATATTGAGTAATTTCTGGAATCAATATTTGACAAATTTCGCACCATTGTCTTTCTTTAATTTCTGATTCACAACCAAGACAATTATTCAAATTCACCATCTCCTTGTAATGCTATATTTCTACAAAATTCATCATAGTCAGCTGCTAATTGTTCTTCTAGCCTCTCTCTTTCTTCTTCCATTCTTCTTTCCATCTCTTGTTCATATTCATATTCTTCATGGATACTAATTGCTAGCTGCTCTCTCTCAAATTGTTCAATTTCTGCCTCTAGTCGCTCATCATCTTCAAACGGGAATCCTGTATGAATTTCTTCCAATAAAACTCCATACAGTTCTTCAACAGTTTCCCAATAATCTTCATCTTCTAATTTCTTATCATTTTGTTCCACTGATTTCATGAATATATCTAAAGTGAAGATATATTTCCTTGAAGTTAGGTCATTATGTAATGCCATTAGGTAACTTACAGCAACATCTCCAAATGGAATATCATCCAATATTATCGGATCTATACACAAATCTATTCCCACTGAATTTGCATTATGAATTTCAGATGCACTGGGCAGGGCGTCAACTTTCAGTTTCATTTCTGATGTAGGTGAAATTACGTAGCTGAATCCGGATTCTCCCTTAACGAACAGACCAGGAGTTGACTCATCATATTCAAGCGGTGATAGTGATGAGTTTCCGCCTAATTTAGTAATTTCATCATGTAATAATCTTGCAGATACTAGTTGCCTTTTACTTGGGTGCCAGATTTCTTCCTCCTTTTCCCAGTTCATCAGCAGACCTTGAATTAATTCACTCCCACTTGTCCCATGTGGTAGAAGTGCCCAGGTTAGAAGTACTCTCCAATCTCTAGGATCGTTTCCGACATAGAATGTTGCTGGTTTCCTGTCTTTGATGACAAACAGTTTGAATCTATAATCACTTACTATCAAGATAGGTACTGTTTTCTTCCTGTATTCTGTCGAATGATTGTTAATCTTGAAAATTTTAGCCCAATTTTTCCCAATAACACCATATGATTTCAGTTCCAAATCCTCAAAATTATCTCTAATAACCTCAGGTATGGATTTATTGATAGTTAATTTTTCTCCATCGAAATATTTCGACTTATTCTTTTCATAGATATACTGTAAGAACGGAGGAATCCTAGATGTAGGCGGAGGAAAGGTTCTTGCTGTTTTCCAGGGATAGTCAATACCTCTCCAAGAATTTTCATCTACCCATATCGCCCAATCTTCTTCATTCCGATAAGCAATCGGAAGTTTAGTCATTGTACAGTCTAACAATAATATTAACTCGTCCCAAAATCTAATAGATTCCGAACGTAAAGGGTTAGAAAGCCATTCTGCAATGTCTAAAATAGGTAAATTTCCTGTTAATTGTTCACCATTAATATGGAAAACACCGTTGTTATTCACTGTCAGAAATGAACCATCCGGGAAAAAATAATTCCCCCTTCTGATGCTACCAAAACGGTCCCAATAATCTTTCATTTTTTTCCAGTCATTTGGGTCATAGTTAATACTGTTAAGTCCTCCTTTTCTTTTTGATCTAAGAATTGGAGGAATTGGAATCCGTAAATCTACTTCCTG
>Ga0255766_10003520_pt1 | contig 13549 bp, 9 predicted proteins | sample 071ome_23_FD_179966 | JGI IMG/M metagenome (GOLD analysis project Ga0255766, IMG submission 179966) | Coastal salt marsh microbial communities from the Groves Creek Marsh, Skidaway Island, Georgia - 071403BT metaG (version 2) | ecosystem: Environmental > Aquatic > Marine > Intertidal zone > Salt... | reverse complement strand
ATTCAATTATAGGCTCTCCTGCTAATGGAGACTGGAGCTTATATGTGTGTGATCACGATAAAAACGCTATAGGATTCTTACACAGCTGGCGGCTTTATATTACATATGAGGATTTATTTGAATAATGAATATATCTATTGTTAGATCAGCAGTATCCTCTCAACACCAAATCGAGAGCATTCTTCATAATATATCTACCAGCAATTCTTTTAGAGATCCATGTAAATATTTTTACGCGGTGGATATAAATAAATTTGATGTAACGAACAATATCAATATACCCCAATATACAGAGTGCATATTTGCTCAGGATAGTATAGCATCAAGGAATGTTAGCTTATGCAATTAATCAACGATCGTCTTAAAAAATTATTTAAAGATTCAATTGATCAAATAGTAGGCCCTAATGGGCTTACAACCAAATGCTTACTTAGATATAACTCTAGCAATCATGTTCTTTGTACTAATTGCGTTTTTGACCCTATCACAAAATCCTCAAGCAATATATATAATGGTACAGGACCAGTTGTTTTTGATGATTACCAGATTTGTCCGGTATGCTTAGGACAAGGCAAAATAGAACACAGCGAAGAGGATACCTTGTATTTAGCTGTTTTATTTGATAGTAAGTATTGGATGAAAACATCCGCTCCTGTTAATATTAGCGACGGAACTATTCAGACAATATCACCAATATCCACTATGCTTCAAATTAGAGCTGCTAGTGATCTTAAGGTAGATTCTGATCTTCAAAATTATGGTAATTATATATATGAAAGAGCGGGAGATCCAGAACCAGCTGGACTAGGTAGTTCTGATTATATTATTACTATGTGGAAAAGAAAATGAAAATCAATCTAAGATTGTTGGATTCTGAAAAATCTATCGCTTCTAAAATATTGTTTGCTTTAATTCCTGAGATCAATAAAGTCCTAAATAAATCTATAAATGGTATTCGTTCAGATATACGCACTGAGCTAATATCAGCCCTTAAACAAGAGCCTGAATATGGCCAACTAATGGCCGGATCTTTAAGAGCAGATTTAGGTATACCAGATACTAATGCTGTGGATAATATTGTTGAGCAATTAGCCAATACTACTGATGTTCGGATTATTCCAGTTTCTAGATTAGGACAATCTATTAAGGGAGGAATTATAATTGAAGCAATACAATCAGACAATATTAGCAATGTAATATATTCTAATGAAGCTTATGTGACAGACAGCAAAGGCTATAGCATGCCATGGTTAGAATGGTTATTATTGAGAGGCAATAGTGTATTAGTTAAAGGGTATGATGTAGAATATGGCCCTAGCCCTTACTCCAGAAGTGGAGATGGAATTATGGTCAAATCTAGTTCCGACTGGAGAGTACCCCCAGAATATCAGGGTAAAGCCGATAACAATTGGACCACAAGAGCTATAGATAGGCTAGACAACCAAATTAGTAAAATCATCAAAAAGAATATAGAGAAAAATCTATGACCACTAGTAATTTCGATAAATTTAATTTAGTAAGTAATATTAGTGAAAAAAACTCTTTTTCTATACTGGAGCATAATTTAAAACACTTTCTAGATTGGTGTTTTTTAGATATAGGTGGCTTTATTAATGTTAATATACCAACGCAAGATCTTAATCAGGGGAATTTCCACCAACTGAGGCCGGTAAAAAATCCAGAAACCTCTAGAGACAATACTACCTGGGAATCCTTTAGAAAAGATTGGGTGTACGAAACAGGAATAGACTATTCAACTAGCCCGAATAATGTTAGTGGAATCTATATTAATAATACATTTTATCCTGGACCAACCGGAAATTCTACATATTCTTATTATATTGATTATCCTAATGGTAGAATAACCCTAAATAAACCTATTTCCTCTAGCAGTAAAGTGCATGTAGAATACGCCTATAGAAATATTCAGATATATAAAAGCTCTGATAATTTATGGTGGAAAGAGCTACAAAGAAATACCTATCAGGCTTATAGATTTGATAAAAATCCAGATTATAATGTACTAGCTAACAATAGAGTACAACCTCCTTTCATCATGATAGAACCTATAGCTAGAAATCAACAAATTCCACTAGAGCTTGGTAGCTATGAAAACATATTAAGTCAAGATGTTTTATTGCATGTATTTACTCAAAATACCAATCAGAGAAACTCTATAACAGACACCCTTTTGCTACAAAAAGAAAAAGATATTATCTTATACGATATTGATAAAGTTGTCAAAGATAACAAATACGAGCTCAACTACAGAGGCGAAATAAACAATAATGGACTTAATTATTCTGAAATTATAAGAAACTCTGATTATCAATACAAAATTGGCCATATTAAAAACTCTATTCTTTCAGAACAAAATATCCTTTCAAGCAGCTTATACAATAGCGTATTAAGATGGACTATAGAAATATATAGATAATCTTTTTTTTGGTGTAATCTTATGTTACAAGCCTAATTTCAGTATTATAGTTTAGTTTTCATCAATAAAAACGGAGCTTTCCAATGGCAGCAAATACAAGAATCTATTATGCAACTCAAAAAGTAACAATCCAAGCCTGTGACCAAGAAACCCAGGCCCCAAAGGGTACAGCATTTACCCCTAAGGGCATACAAAGCATTGGTATTAGTACCAATTTTGCTCTAGAACAACTTTTCCAACTAGGTCAGTTAGAAATCTATGATAATGTCGAAAACGTTCCAGAAGTCGAAGTTACTATACAAAAGGTGGCGGATGGTACTGCTTTTATTTATCCTATGGTCATGGGTGATGGTACTATTGCTGGTGCCGACAATAAAGAAATTGGTACTCTTGCTGCTAACAGAGCACAAGTGTCATTAGAGGTATTTGGAGATAATACTGTATACCAATACGGCACGGCCGGTACCGGCATGGGTAAAATTGTATGTAGCGGTATGTATCTTTCTAGCGTAGCTTATACTATCCCTGTTGAAGGATTTATTACAGAAGATATTACTCTTGTTGGTAATTCAAAGAACTATATCGGTGGCTCCACAACCAAACCAGCCGCCCCAACTTCACCAACAACCGTTCTTAAACCAAAGACCGCTGGCCGTAGATATCATCTAGCAGATAGTAGCGTTCTACCAACAGGCACTCGCGGAAGCGTAGTTGGTTCGAGAGGTTCGATCCCCATATCTGCAAGAACTACTACTGATAGACCATATCTACAAAATATTAATATTAGTATGGATCTTGGTAGAGAAGCTGTATTTGAACTAGGCAAGTTTGCTCCTTATACCAGATATGCAACATTTCCTGTTGAAGTTACTAGTGAATTTGAGGTTATCGCTGAAACCCTCGACGGAGTAAAGGCTCAAGACTTCAAGAACGAAGCTGCTTGTAGCACAAACATTAAAAATCTTGATGATCTTGAAATTAAAATTGTGATTTGTGCTAGTGGAAGCAGTAACAAATATACAATAGATCTTGGAAAGAAAAATAAGCTATCTAGTGTTAACTATAGTGGTGGAGATACTGGTGGCGGTAATGCTACTGTTACATACAGCTACTCAACCTTTAATAAGTTTAAAGTTAAGTCAGAAGGCACCTTTCTGTTTGATACCGCTGAGCCTGTGACAGTATCATCGCAACCATAACTCCAAGCAGGCAGAAGGTACGAAGACTAGGGATTTTGATTTATAAGGAAAAAGGAAATAAGATGAATTATAATACTGAAGATATATTTTTGTCTCTGGGCAAGCTTCATTTCGATATGTCGCAAGCCCAGAGATATATTTCTCTTTTAAAAGAAGAGCTGGAAAATAAAGATCAAGAAATAGCCAGATTAACATCAGAGAAACAAGTGGGCCGACAGGAACAAGATGGATGATGCTACAGTATCTTTTTTTATCCATAGAATTTTTGCTAAAAAACTTAAATTTTATTTTCAAGAAGAACTTTACGAACTATTGTTTGCGAATAATGACATTCAGTATGAAGCAGACATAATTTATTATAGAATAGTTAATGAGGAAAAATACGGAAACTGGATTAGGGAAGAAAATATGACAGAAGTTATGACTGAACTAGAGCTATGGAATCACAATGCAGAACCACAGCTAAAAGCTTTTGAAAAACAACTAGAAGACCGAAAGCTAGATCTATATAACTCTTACAAATTTTCTACTTCTAAACAAATGGATACTAAAAGAAGACAGATAAGAAGCACAGAAAGGCAGATTGCCAAAATACATCAGAAAAAACAAGAATTTCATGCTAATACACTAGAAGGATATGCAGAAGGTATTAAACAAGAATATATTGTGACCAATACTCTTTATAAAAACAATAAACTTGTTTTTGATCACAACAATAAATCAGAACAATCCTACAATAAATTTAATCAACTTATTGCAGAGATTAACAGGCATCATATAACAAATAATACCTATAGAGATATTGCAAATCATGATATCTGGAGATCATATTGGAATGCTAGCAAAAATAATATATTTGAAGGAGCGGTATCTTGCTGGTCCGAAGAGCAAAGAAATTTAGTAAATACTAGCCAAATGTACGATAGCGTTTATTCTCATCCAGAATGTCCTGATGACGAAGTTATTGATGATCACGACTTATTGGATGGCTGGATGATAAAACAAAAAAGAGAGAACAAAAGAAAGAAAAAACAGGACACACTAGATAAATCCAACAAAAAACTAAGTAAAGCAGGAGAGGTTTTCTTGATGGGCGATGATCTAGAATCTATCAAAGAGATACAAGACATGAATAGTCCATTTGCGAGACAGGTATTTAATCAAAATATGAAACAAATGCACGAACAGGGTAGCGTAGATGTGGTAGATATGGATACCACAAGAACAGTATTGGTTCCGGAACAAAAAGCGGCCGCGCAACTCAAAGTTAGAAAGAATTTTTAATGAAACGTAAAAATAATGTACAGATAATCAATCAAATAGAAACAAGAATTAAAACTACTATGATTGGTTCGTTAGCAAGATTTGAGGAAGCTTTTGGAGAATTATTAGAGCAAAGCGATAAGTATTCTGATCTTTGGTATGATGTAAGAACCAAAATTTTAAACAACGGGAATCATCAAATAAGACTTGCTACAGAAGAACTTGAAGACTTTATTTATCGCATGAAAAACAATCCGAATGCAATTGATACAAAATTCGAGTATAAGTATAAATTTTATCCCAAACAGGACAGGAGTGACGATGAAAACTAAGAATTTTAAGGTTGATATCGAGGGCGTCGAAAAAGAGTTTATGGTAAAGAATCCTTCTTTACAAGACCAAAGAGAAGCCCAAAAGGTATACAATCAAGCTTTTACTGATGCGGTAAAGTCTAAGAGTGTTGTAAGAGCAAAACTGGAAGATCTATTAAAAGATCAGGGACTATGGGACGACGATAAACAAATCAAGTTTGACACTCTACAAAGAGAGCTTCTTGATGGAGAAAAGAAACTTGCAAAAGGCGGTTTTAGTCTTAGTCAGGCTAGAGAACTTGCTCTTAGAATGAAAACTGTGCGAGATGAAATTAGAGCTTTGGTAAGCGTTAGGACCAGCCTTGATAATCATAGTGCCGAAGGCCAAGCAGATAATGCTAGGTTTAACTATTTGGTATCTTGTTGCTTGGTTGATAATGAAACCAAACAACCATTTTTTGCTAGTATGGAAGATTATCTAAACAGATCTGGCGAAGAAGTAGCTATTCTTGGTGCCCAGCATTTAGCAAATATGATTTATGGTCTAGATAACGATTATGAACATAATTTGCCAGAAAATAAATTCTTGAAAAAGTACAAGTTCGTTGATGAAAATCTTAGGCTTGTTAATAAAGAAGGTAAGTTTGTTGATAGTGAAGGTAGGCTTGTTGATGAAAATGGTAGATATATCGACAAAGATGGTAATTTTGTTGATAGATTTGGCAATATTGTGGATGCTGAAGGAGAGTATGTTGTAGAAGCAGAGCCGTTTCTTGATGATGACGGAAATCCAGTTATTGTCGAGGAAGAAGTTGCTGCTCAAAAAACAGAAGAATCTCCTAGCAGCTCAGATGGCGATTCAGATAATAAGGGGCCTGAAGAAAAAACAGAGCCAGAAAAGACTGAATCAGCTTAATTTAGTGTATTAAATACTGTTGCTTTTTATATAGAAAAGGTCCCACTAGCTGGGATCTTTTCGTATAGGATAAGGATAAATACTAAATGGCCAATGCTTTTAATTTGACTGCTCAGCTTAATCTTAGAGGTCCTACTAATATTAAGCCGATTATAAAAGGTATTAAATCTCAATTAGGGAATATTAATGCCAATGTAAACCTTGTTGTTGCTAAAAATAGTAGTGCTCAAGTAGCTAAATTGGACGCTAGTCTGAGAAAATTAAATACTACTCTTAATACTACAGCAACCGCCAGCAAAAATGCTGCTCAGTCTATTAGAGATTTAGGTGCTGCTATAGGCAGTATTAACGCTGGTAATGTATCAACAAGCATAAATGCCGCAGCACAAGCTTCTGCAAAACTTAAACAAGAACAAAAAGACGTAGCCAAATCTTTACAAGGCTCTAGGACAGAAATGGAAGAGTTTGGCAAACAAGCTGGCCTTGCTATTAGAAGATTTGCTGCATTTAGTGCTGTGACAGCAGTAGTCTACAAGCTAAATAACGCTATTACAAATGGCGTTGGGGCCTTTATTGATTTTCAAAAAGAATTCATTAGATTACAACAGGTTACAGGAGAGAGCGCCCAAAACCTATCATCTCTGCGTAATACTATCACACAATTAAGCACAGGCCTTGGCGTTGCTTCTCAAGACTTGACAACTGTTTCTGTCACACTTGCTCAGGCTGGTCTAAATGCTAGAGAGACAGAGCAAGCACTTAAAGCTTTGGCTCAGAGTGCTTTGGCTCCTTCATTTGATAATCTCAATAATACAGTAGAAGGCAGTATTGCTCTTATGCGTCAGTTTGGTATTAGTTCTAATGAGCTTGGTTCTGCTCTTGGTAGTATCAATGCTGTTGCAGCTAGTTTTGCTGTTGAAGCTGGAGATATTATTAAAGCTATTAGTAGAACCGGTGGCGTGTTTGCTAATGCTAGTAAAGGAGTTAGTGAAGGTACAGACGCCCTAAATGAATTTATTGCAGTTTTTACCAGCGTTAGATCTACTACTCGCGAAAGCGCTGAAACTATTGCAACTGGTTTAAGAACTATATTTACAAGAATTCAAAGAGGTTCTACTATAGATGCTCTTAAAGAATTCGGCGTTACCTTAACAGATTTAGAAGGAAAATTTGTTGGTCCATACAAAGCCATTCAATTATTAAGCGAAGGTCTTGGGAGATTAGATCCTAGAGATATTCGTTTTTCACAGATTGTTGAAGAACTTGGTGGGTTCCGGCAGATTGGCAAGGTTATTCCTCTTATACAACAATTCACAGTAGCCCAAAGAGCATTAGGGGTTGCCCAAGCAGGCACAGGTTCGTTAGCAGAAGACGCAGCTATTGCCCAATTAAGTTTAGCAAATCAGATTAGTAAAGTTAGAGAAGAGTTTTTGTCACTATTCCGAGAAATTGGTAGTAGCGACAGTTTTCAGATTATTGCTAAAGGAGCCTTGAGTGTTACTAGTGCTATCATTAGCGTTACAGACAGCATAAAGGGCGTTCTTCCAGTACTTGCCATACTTGCAGCATCAAAAGGGTTGTCTGCTCTTACTCAATTTGGTGCTGGGTTTATAGGGGGTATACAAAGAGGAGGAGGCGCTAGAGGTTTTGGTCAAAGATTATCTGGTGCTCCTAGCGGTTTTGCTAGAGGTGGTTTGGTTCCTGGAGCAGGTAATGGGGATACTGTTCCTGCTATGCTAACTCCTGGAGAATTTGTAATACGAAAGAAAGCAGTTCAAGCTATTGGAGTTAATAATTTAGCTAAGGCTAATAAATATGCAAGAGGAGGTCTTGTTAATCTTAAAAAATTATCCCCTGGAATGGCCGGAAGCACCAATATTCCTAGTGCTATTGATCGGTATGACGAATTGCAAGATGAGGATACTGTATCTAATACTATAATTAGAAAAAGTGTCACAAAAGCAGATATAGAAAAACAATTTGGTAGTTCAGAAAAATTCAAGTCTGGTATTGAATCAACAAGAAAAAAAGAGTACGAGTCTTACTACCGTCCTGTTGGAGAGGGATTTGCTTTTGAAGATGTTATTTTTCAAAATCCTTCCAAGTTTGGACTTTCAGGTAGATACATCAAAGCCCCAACCTCAAATTATCCAGTTGATTTGGTACCATTAGCAAATGCTGCTCCAGTAGAGATAAAATATAAAAACGAAGCAGAGCCAGATCCATTTATTCTGAATAAACATTTTCGTTATTTATTAGAAAAAAAACTTTGGAAGTCTAAGGGATTCACGCCGAAGATCGATCCAGATATTCCATTAGGCAATATTAGAGTCATAGAATTAGCTGATGGAGTAAAAGATGAGCTTTATTACCCTCAAGGGGTTAGTGATAAAACGAAGAGTAAAAGGGAAAATAGATTAGCTAAAAGACAACAAAAAATTACTGAAGCTGGATTTAATTTAGGTGACAGAGTTCAAAAGTTAGCAGACGGGGCATTTGTGAAACAGGGCGAACAATCTGGTGGTGTTGGCATATTTGATAGTGATATGATTGGTGCTGGCAGCAAACAAATACTAAATGCATTACTATCTTCCGGCAAACCATATGAGGTTATTAATGGGCCCGCAGGCTCAGGAAAGACCACATTCGCTACTTCTAGATTTGGTAAAAACTTTGTAACATCTCCACAAGACTTTGATAGATATAGTAAATTTGTTGTATTGAGTGGTGCTGGAGCTACGAAAAGTGGGGATTTAAGTCCAGCAGCAATTCAGCTAATGTCCGGTGCTACTAAAACAACAGTTCTTGCTCCGCCTGCTGATAGATTAATGAAACAAAGACAAAGCAGATTAGAAGCAGCGCAATCAGGAGCATTACCAGACAAAAGATCTACAAAACAACTAGAAGGTACCCTTAAAGCTCCTACTGGCATAGATAGGGCTTTGTTCAAAAGATTTAAAAGCGTAGATATTCTTGAAAAGTATGCATCTGGTGGCATTATACAGGATATAGCGTCTAATGCTCAACTACAAATTGGTGCTGCTGTTTTAGAAAATTTTAATACTAGTTCTTCGCCTCTCAATATCAAAGAAGCAGACATTAAACAGGCTCTGCAAAGAAGGGCCGGTTTTGATCCCAAAAAAGAAAAGATAAATAAACAAAGCATTAGTTTATCAAATATTAAATCTATTGGTGGTATTAAACAAGGATTATCAAAAGAAACCTCGGAATCATTTAGGTCTGCTATTGATCAAGGCTTGGTAGAGGCTGTAAATTATGCTGGAGGAAGACTTTCTCAGGATTTAGGCATAGGTTTTACTGCTGTAGATGAAGGATCAAAAACATCTTTCTTAAATGGCATCAATGACGCTTCTGTTGGTAATCTTTATGAAGACGTGTTGACCGGAATAGCTAATCAATATACTAACAGAGTTAGTGGTCAAAATTTTGATTTTCCGTCAGGATTGGGACCAAATCTCAAAGACAACTATCCAGGATTGCCTGAAAAATGGGTAGACGCTAAGGCTTCCGCTAAACAAGCTCAGTTTACTGGAGATGGTAGTCTTAAAGCAAAAACATTAAATCAAATAGCGGACGAAATTAATAAAAATAAACAGCAATATATACAGCCAATATCAGAAGGATCAGAACAAGCTCAAATGGCTGTTGCTAAAAGCATGGACCCCAAAAAGACATATTTACTTTCAGAGCTTAGACAGTTTGGAATAGAAAACACTCAACAAGCAAAAGAAAAGGGTCTCGTTAGTCCTTTTAGAGGTAAGTGGCAATTAGCGCAAGAGAAAAATTTAGGAGGATTGATTCAAAAATTTGCTGTTGGGGGTAGTGCAGAAGACACTGTTCCTGCATTATTAACGCCTGGTGAATTCGTTATAAACAAAAAAGCAGCCAACAGGATTGGTTCTGCTAAACTTCATCAAATGAATAAAGCAGATAAAATTAGAGGTTATAATAAGGGTGGTTTTGTTGGTTTTGCTGATGGTGGAGGTGTGCCCCTCAGGCCGGATAAAATTAGTGCCTCTACTGTGGCTATACCAGATTCTGTTAAAGACTCTTTGTCTCAGCTGGTGGATGTGTTGAGGTCAGTAGGCATTGAATCTGCTAATGCTTCTAAGATTATTGATAATCAGGGTAGAGTTAGCTACAAAGCAGCTCTAGAAGCGTCGAAAGCAGATCTAGAAAGATTAAAAATAGCTGGAGCAAGTGCTTCAGACATAGCTGCCGCAGAAAAATTTCTTCTAGATATCAGAAATCAAGCAGCCAAAGAAATTAAGACAAGAAGAAATCTTGAGAAAACTTTTAAAACAGGAGGAGCAGAAAGTGCTGCTCAACAAGCAGACATTTCTTTAAAAGCCGAGGAGCTTGCTCAACAAAAAATTCAGAATGTAACAAGAGCCAGAAAAGCAAACAACGAAGAAGTAACGGCAGAGGATATTAGCAAAGCCAGAGACTCAGCATTCTTGGCAGCTACTAGACAAGTAACTGGTATATCTGCTGCTGATTTAAAGAAAACAGGATTAACTGGCTCTGATATTCAAGCGTATATTGCTGGAACTCAATTAGATCCTAAAGAAGCTAAAAAATTCAACGATCAATGGTTAAAGTCTAGAACAGCTATATTAGGAGGGTCGAGGAAAGCCGAGCAACAAGCTAGACAAGAACTAAAAGCAAGAGAAAAAATTACTCGACAAATACAAAGAGCAAGAGGCCTTCCTACCGGCGGCGGATTTTTCGGAAGAGGTAAAGAATTTTTAGGTAATTTAACCAAAGGACAGGCAGGATTAGGAGCTAGTATAGCTCTGCCACTATTAACCAATGCCTTAGTAGGCGGAGAAGCAACTAGCTCATCTGGTGCAGCTACACAAGCTTTTGCTCAGGGGGCTACCGGAGCAGTTTCAGGTGGTCTTGCATTAGCGTCGATCGGTGGACCTATTGGTATTGCGGCCGGTTTGGTATCAGCAGGAGCTGGATTAGTTAAAGCTTTTGCTGATGCAAAAAATGCTGCCACAGAATTCGCCAGACAAGCTAGTAGAACCAGAATTGAACGATCTGGAGAGCAGCTAAGTAAAGTATTTGACAAATTAGCCAAAGATGCAGAAAATGTAGACCTATTAAGAGCTGCCAGAACAGAGATAGCCACTATCACTTCTGAATCACAGTCTCTTATGAGATCTAATACAAACGATATTACATATGGATTAGTTAATGCTATTGAAATGATACCTGGATTAGTTGATTCAGGCAATAGTTTTCAGAGAGGTGAAATATTACAAAATCAAGGCGTTTTACCATATATAGAAAGTCTTTTCTCAGGCGACGACAGAGAAAGACTATTCAGTAAAGAACAGCCTAGACTCGACCAAGAAAATGCTAAAATTTTTCAGCAGGCTAACGCTCAAACTCAGCAATATATACAATCGCTCATTAATTCTGGAAAAACAGCGACCGATCTTCTGAATGACCCAGCGTTCTTGAATATTGCACAAAATCTTGCTCTTGCAGACGCCAACGTTCAAAGGGCTGTTAGGGAGTTAGGCGGCGTTGATTCTGCAGCTGGTAGACAATACCTACAAGAAGTTACCAGAGAAAGAGCTGTTGAACAAATTAATATTAGTGTTAAAACCAAACAATTGGATGAACTAAATAGAATAGCAGGAGAACTATCTATTAGCTTCAGTAGATTGTTTGATACTATGAATCAGCAAATCAATGCTGCCTCATATAGACTTGCTGAGTTTAATAAAAACCTAAGCGCTTCAGTAGATTCTCTTTCTGGTAGGCCATCTATTGGAACAGACACATCTTTTGAAGCTATTAACATATTACAGAATCCTTTAGCTTATAGTGATGCAGAATTTCGTGGTGCTTCTGATAGAGGTGCAAGTTTCTTTGGTGGCGATGCCGAACTTGTTAGTGGGCTTGTGCAAATAGGGCCGAATATCGAAGATAAGTTATTAGGGGTTATAAATAATGTATTGGCAACATCAGGAGATAATCCAGAAAAAGCCAGTAGAGAAATTAATAAAGCCATAGCAGACCAATTAAAGAACCTTAATTTACCTCCAGAGATTAGAAACAAATTAGCCAGAGAAATTAGCGTTGCTGTTGGAGACATAGCAAAAGAGACAGACAAGGGAAGCATAAGCTTACAGGATCTTACTGAAAAAATAAGTGGTCTCAATAATGTAATTCAATCTTCGCAAAAGGCCAGAGAAGGAGTAATTAACGCTTTAACATATTGGCAAAATAGTCTTAATAGTTATAGCGCAGCCATAAATCAAATGGTGGAAATCCAATTAGAAGCAGCCAACAGGATCAGAAGAGCAAATCAAATAGTTTTTGATTCTCAGGTTTCTCTCGCAAATGCTCTTGGTCAAGATGTAAGCCTTAGATTTGTTGAAAGAGAGCAAGAAAGAGAAACAAGATCTAGAACAGGCGGCCCTACAGATCCGGCCGATATAGCAATACAATTAAGAGCCCTAGAAGACAGAAGAGCAGATCAGCAAGCAGCATTAAGTGCTGTTCAGTCTGATGTTGCAGCCCCAGGTGCTTCTGCTAATATTGTGCGAATGACACAAGAACTAAGTCAAACAAACTATGCCATTGCAGAAACTAGAGCAGCATTAGAAAATTTAGCAAATAATTCAGACCTTGCTTCTGCCGCACTCAACAAAATACAAAAAGCTCAGCAAGATCAAGCTGGCAAGGTTTCGTTTATTGAGAAATTAGTAACTAGCACCCCTGAACAATTACAAAATCTTAATAATAGTTTTGCTGATTTGCAAAGATATATTAGTGGACAAGCTATATCTATACAACAAAGCACAGCAGCTCAAAAAGCATACAGAAAAGCATTAAGAAGCGGGGCTACTAGAAGAGATGCTCAGAAAGAAGCTCAAAGAGCTTTTGCTGATCAAAGAGGAAACGCTCTATCTTTACTTAAAGAAATAGGTCCGTTTCTTGGTGATAGTCAACAGGCTAATAATCTTAGAGCAGATGCTTTGGAAACTATGCTTAGAGAAAGTGGTGTTGGTGTTAATGTTATGATGAGACAAGTTTTGGATGCTATGAAAAATCCCGAACTTGATCCTGCTACTGCTGCTGCTATTGAAACATATAAAGAGGCTACAAGAATACAAAGTGAAGCTAATTTGGAATTAGCTAGATTAAATAATGATCTTTCTGGTCAAATAGCCAAAGACACCGCTTCTGCGATAAAAGAAGCACTAGAAACCGCAACTGTGAAATTTGATCAAAGTCAAATAGACGCTATGCTTGATGGTATGAGAAATCTTGGAAGAGATGGTGATAGGCAAGGATTAGCAGCTGGAGGTATTGTTTATGCTAGTGTGGGCGGACAAATGTTCACACCTAAAGGCACAGACACTGTTCCTGCAATGTTAAC
>Ga0255766_10003516_pt1 | contig 13556 bp, 9 predicted proteins | sample 071ome_23_FD_179966 | JGI IMG/M metagenome (GOLD analysis project Ga0255766, IMG submission 179966) | Coastal salt marsh microbial communities from the Groves Creek Marsh, Skidaway Island, Georgia - 071403BT metaG (version 2) | ecosystem: Environmental > Aquatic > Marine > Intertidal zone > Salt... | reverse complement strand
TCGCGCTCCTCCTTCGCGTCTCCGCCAGTCGCCTCCGCCGCCGCGCCGCGCGTTCGCGAAGCCGCCCGCGTCTGCTTCCTCTCGCTTCTTCTTCAACCGTTCCAACGCCACTTGCTCTCGCTCTCGCTTCGTGAGTTGTTCTTTCCCACTCTCGTTCTTCTTCTCTTTCTTCCCGCCTTTGTAATCGTCCGGATCTTCCTCCTTTCGCCGCTTTTTCCTCGCGAGCATCTCTTTCATCGTTCGCTCTCGAATCTCTCGCTTTTCCTTTTCCTTTTCACTCGCGACGCGCACCCACGTCTCTCGCCAAACGTCGTCGTCGTCGTCGTTCGCTTTAGCGTCGAAGTGATATCCTAAAACATTCTTCTCGTTTCGTCCGAAATAGTACCCCGGTCGTTCTCCTCTCCACGTCTTTTCCGGAATCGTTTTCTGAGCGTCCTCTTTCCCAAAGTCGCCGCTTTTTATTCTCTCTCGACGAGGAGGCGGAGGAGAGCGAGAGCGAGAGCGAGAGGACATTTAGCCGTTGTTTTCTTTATGCCGTCGTCCCTTTGTGCATTTTAAAACTGTCGTCGCGTTCGCGCGCGCGCGCGCGTTTCGTTTGTGCGGCCTCTGTCGTGTGCGCTTTTTGCTCTTCCCAACGGTATTGCTTAGGGTTTCAGAAAAAAAAAGAGTTGCCTTTTCGGGAAATCCGTCTTTTGATCGATCACTTTTTGAGACGCGCGCGCACCGGTAAAATACGAACGACCACGCATCACGCGCAAAAAACGAACGAACGATGACGACCACCACCAGCGCGGGGGCGTTCTCTCGCTGCGCTTCGTCTTCTTCTTCTCCGCTCGTTCGTTTTCGCAACGAGAACAGAAGAGAAGCGGTAGCTTCCATCATCCAAAGAAGAAGACAACGACGACGAGGCGTTTTAACAACGACGAGAGCAGCGGTCAGAGATGACGGACAAAGTCTGTCGCCCGACGAGAAGACGACGAGTGTTACTAAGAGTGCGACCGAGAGAACGACGGTGAGAGCGTTCGGAATCTGCGACGACGCGAAGACTCCTCCTTCCGAAGAGCAGCAGAACAGAAGATCTGGAATGACGACTTTAGAAAAAGAAGACGAGGGAGACGACGACGACGACGCCATCGGGACGTCCTTTCCCGAGCTCGATTACTTGCAAGAACTCATCGCGATACAGAAAGACTGCCCGAAAGAGATTGGATTCTTCGGGACGCGAAACATGGGATTTTTACACCAACAGCTGATTGAGATTCTGGCGTACGCGCTGTGTTTAACCGGGAACCATATTTTTACGTCTGGGGCGACCGGGACGAACGCGGCGGTCATTCGGGGTTCGTTGAGAGCGGAACGACCGGAGCTGTTGACGGTGGTTTTACCGCAGTCGCTGTCGAAGCAACCGGCGGAGTCGAGGGAGTTGTTAGAGAAGGTGAGTCAGGTGGAGGAGTGTCCGGAGAACGATCACTTGCCGCTGTTGGAGGCGAGTAGGATATGTAACGATGTGATTGTGAGTAAAGTGAGGCAGGTGATTTGTTTCGCGTTTCACGATTCGACGCTTTTGTTGGACACGTGTCGAGAGGCGAAAGTGCAGAGAAGGATGGTGACGCTGTTTTATTTAGATTGACGTTTTGCAAAGAGAGAGAGAAGAGAAAGGAAGCGCTTGTTATTGTATTTGTATTAATTCAACACCCAAATATACTACCACTACTACTAGTACTGCCACGAGGCGTATGTGTATGCTCGATGTTACAATTTGTTTGCGCATCATTGCGTGCTTCTACAATGCCGTGACGATGACGCACGCGCTGCGTCTTCGTCTTGACTTCTATTCTCATAAATTCAAAAGCGGCGGCGGCTGGTCTCCACCCGCATCACCGTCATCACCGTCCCGATTTGCCCTCGGTAAAAATGGGTTGCTATTATTATTATCGTAGTCGTCGTCGCGAGTGAACACGTTCGTTCTCGAGCCGTTCGCGGCGTTTGTCGGCGAAGGCGTCGATATCGAATACGAATACGGAGACGTCTCCTGGACGACGACGTTCTCTAATCCGCGGGCGCCACTCGTCGTAGCGCTATCATTACCATTCGCTCCTTCTTCACCTCCAACTTCTTCTTCTAAAAATTCCACTCCACCTTTCCTACCGACTCTATCGTCTCTACCAACCGTTCTCGTCATCGTCGTCATCTGTTGACCTTGTTGCGCCGCGCTGCTGTTATCGTGCGCGCCGTGCAACGTGTACTCCTGGTACGTTCTTCCAAACTGATGAACGGTATCGTCCAAAACGTCACCGACGCTCAACGCGTGTCCAACGTTCGCGACAAATCTGCTCACTCCAGATCTGTTCGCGTAGACGTAATACGGAAACGCTATGTGCATAAAAACGCTCGCAAACACCATCTCCACGCACACCAAAAAATCCTGCGTCGCTCGTCCTTCCTCGGAACTCGAAACGTCCCCGGTCGCCACGGCTAAAGCGATAAACGCGCCCTGCCAAAACGTCAAAAATATGACCGCTTTCACCAGCATAAATTTCGCCAACGGTTTGTGCGGTTTCAACAAATCGTACGCGCCTCGATAAAACATCAACAACCCGTATAGCGCGAACGAGTACGAGATGTTATACACGAACAACACGTACACGTACCCGCGTCTAAAATCAATCGCAGAATCCCCGTACTGACCGCGCATGTGCATGATCCAACTGATCAAACTCAGCAAAGGTTTCAAAAACACAAACTGAAGCGCGTATTGCTTGCTCCTTCGCAAATACGCTCCGTCCACTTGCTGCGCCTCGCGCGCGCACGCCCACAGAGAAGGCGGCAACATTTTCCCAGACATGTTATTCTGAACGTTCCCGGGACCACCGACGTACTCGAAGCACAGCGCCAAAAAGTTATACACCACCCAACTCTCGTAGCAATCTCGAAACGTGTCCAAATCTAACGAGTGTTTGGGACTTTGCAACGCCGCGAACGACAGCAAAGCGTAGATTGGCACGAGGAAGATTATGCGCAAGATGTGACGCTGATGGTTGCCGTTGGAGTAATGTTTCAAATGTAAACCGATTTGGACGAAGGCGAGCGCAGAGGCGACGGTGGAGAGAAACGCCGCGGAGGCGAGGATGTTTTTCTTCTCGTACCATTTCAGATCTCCTCCTCCTCCTCCGACTTCTTCTTCGCTCATGTTGTCGTTACGTGTTCGCGACTTTTATCTAAAGCGCTACTATTAAGAGTGCTTTTCGAAGCACACGAACGTTTTTTACCTAGACGTCTTTTCAAAGGTTTCTTTTTAGGGTTTAGGGTTTAGGGTTTTAGAAGATTTTCCTTCAAGAAGAGCGTTACCGCCCCACTAATAAATAATAAATCGGATTTACGCGCGATTGATTGTTTGTTGCACGCGTCGTCCCTCGGGCTGCTCAAAGACGAGAGAGAGAGAGAGAAGGAGAGAGAGAAGCCTCAAAGACTTGATTTACAGAGAGAGATATTAATTTCTTCCAATAAGGGGTCGAGAGAAAAGAAGAGGGAAAGAAGAAAATGCGCGAAAACTCAATCGTCGGCGACGAGGAAGCGGCGACGTCCCCGCGAGGCGAGATGCGTTCTTCTTCGGAAGAAGAGAAACGACGCGACGAGCACGGGAACGATGCGAATAACACCAACAACAAGAACAACACCAACAACACCAACAAGAACGAGTATTCCGCGAACAGGCGCGACGACGACGCGGAGGAAGCAGAGGTCATCACGGCGGCGCAGTTGAACGCCTTGGTGGCACAGATGAACGATTTGCATCAGAGGTCGTCGGCCAACGCGTCGTCGGCCGCCACGAGTTTTGGAGACGAAGACGACGCGCGGCGCCGGTCGGTGCTTCGAGCGATGGAGAGTCTTCTGAGAGGCAGCGCGTCGAACAACAACGGAGTGGAACTCGGGAACGCGCGCGTTGTGGAAGAGGACCCGATGAAGAGAGAGCACAAGTTTTGGAGCACGCAGCCGGTGCCGCAGTTTGTCGACGGACGGCGAGCTAGAGAAGAGGAAGAAGAAGAAGACGTGGACGGGCCGATCGACGACTCGTCCAAGACAGTCGCGGACGTGCCGAAAGAAGGGTACGGTTTACCGCCCGGTTACGAGTGGGATGAAGTAGACGTGGAAACGCAGGAAGGTAGGGATGAAGTATTCACGTTGCTCGCGAATAATTACGTGGAAGACGACGACGAGATGTTTCGATTCGCGTACGCGCCGGAGTTTGTCTCGTGGGCGCTGCAGCCGCCCGGGTACGAAAAAAGTTGGCACGTAGGTATTCGGATTTCGTGCACGAAGACGTTGGTGGCGTTGATTACGGGCATTCCAGCGGAAGTGAGCGCAAACGGGAAGCGGCTGAAAGTCGCGGAGATTAACTTTCTGTGCGTGCACAAGAAATTGCGGAGGAAAAACTTTGCGCCGGTGTTGATTAGGGAAGTGACGAGGAGAATTAATTTGAAAGACGTGTGGCAGGCGGTGTATACGGCTGGAGTGGTTTTGCCAAAACCGTGCGCGAAAGCGAGATATTGGCACCGATCGATAAACGTAAAAAAGCTGGTAGATATTCGGTTCACGCAGTTAGGAAGAGGAATGAGCATGGCGGAAACGATTGAACACTACGCCATGCCGAAGAAGATTCGCGTGCAAGGCTTGAGGAAAATGGAAGCGAAGGACGTGCCGACAGTGACTAGATTGTTGAACTCGTATTTTAGTAAATTCAAGTTAGCGCCGGTAAAAACCGAGGAAGACGTGAGACACTGGTTAGTTCCGAGAGACGAGGTCGTGTATAGTTACGTTAAAATCGACGAGCGGACCAACGAGGCGACGGATTTTTGCTCCTTTTACAACTTGAGTTCCACGGTCATCCAGGCGTCTTCAAACGGAAGCAACGCCAAGAAAAACAACGTCCTGCTCAAAGCCGCTTACTGTTACTACAACGTCGCCACTTCCGAAAACATCGAAGATCTCGTCCAAGACGCGTTGATATTAGCTCGAGACAACGGTTTCGACGTTTTCAACGCGTTGAATGTTTCCGAAAACAACCAGTTTCTAGAGACGCTTAAATTCGGCATCGGCGACGGCGATTTACACTATTACCTGTACAACTGGAAATTAAAAGAGACGTTAGCGCCGAAAGACGTCGCGTTAGTTTTGCTCTAGTTTTATATTTGTTTTGGCACTTTGGTACTAGTTCACACATTCACAAATACACGCGCAGGCAGCGTGGCGTACAATACCCCCTCGTGCGTACGCGCGCGTGTTTCCGCGCGCTCGTATTTCGCTATTCTCGCTTCAATTTTTGGAATTCATCCGCTTCGCACTTCACAAAAACAAAAAACAAGGACACACGCTCAAAGACGAAGAGCAAAAACTAAAAAATGTCCGGCGGCGATAGAGGCTCCGCGTTTCGCGACTTACTTCTCGCCCCGGACGGGTGCGCCCCGGACGATGACTCTTCCGTCGCCCAAAACCCAATCATGCGTTTGACCGATCAAATCTTATTCGGCGGCCCGTCGTCGCGAATGGGGAACGATTCCGTTCGGGAAAAACAGATGCAGAGAGACCGAGAGACGGGCGAGACTTTGAGTCAGAAGCAACGATGGACGGCGGATCAGGAGAGGCAGAGACGGATGAATAACGGTGGGAGGCAGCAACAGCAACATCAGCAACAACAGAGGCAACGTTCGGACGTGATGGCGAGGCAAGTCGCGCCGGCGATGGAGAGAGAGTATGAGAGGCAACTGGTGCAGCAGCAACAACAAAATATGGACCACGCGTGGCGACGGGAACAGGAGATGATGGCAGAGCAACGTCAAAGAGACGCGATGATGATGCGAGAAAGGAACGATGTAGGCTTGATGACTCCTGCGCCGATAATGGAGATGCAAATGCGACAGCAACAACGGCAACAGGATTGGGGCGGGGAGTTCGCACGAGAACGAGAGAGAGAGAGACAGCAAAGAAGGATGATGGAGAATAGCGGCGGCGAATGGGCAAACGAGTTCGCCCAAAGGCAGCAAAACGGACAGATGGTAAACGGTGGGAACAATAGATGGGCGAACGAGTTCGAGCAGATGCGCGGTATGGAACACGCGAAGTGGGCAAATGAATTTACTCAGCAAAGGAACGGCTATAACCCGCCGCAGCAATGGGCGAATGAGTTCAGTCAGCAAAGGCGGGTCCACCAGCAGCAACAGCACCAGCAGCAACAACAACAATACAGAGGAGAAACGAGAGTAGACGCAGAGACGAGAATGCACAGCGCGGAGCTGGCGAGAACGCTTGCGCAGGATCCGAAATTTGCAAATTCGTCCTTTGTGAAGCTGATGCAAAATATTGGCTCGGGACAAGTTGCGGTGCGCGATAACGATTTAAGAACCGTCGACGGTGATCGTCAATTGAACGTGGAAAGCGAAGATTGGGCAAAAGAGTTTCAAAGTGCAAATATTAGCGGTGGCGAGCGATGGGCAAATGAGTTTCAGTCGACGTTGCGTCAACAGCAAGCAAAACATCAAACAAACTCGGCGCACGCCGCTGAGAATTGGGCGAACGAATTTTCGAGTTTACCAGAGCAGTGGGCGAACGAATTCACTCAAACGCATCCGCAATACGTAAATCAATTCGATTCCGCGTGGAACGAGAGCGCACAGGTGGTGAACAATGAAAGAAACAGCCAGTACGTCTTCACGAATCCGAACCCCTACGATGGAAATGTAAATGCGCTTCAAATCGGGAAGGATCTCATAAAGACTGGTGTTTTATCCGAGGCAACCTTAGCGCTCGAAGCCGCGGTGAAGCAACCTGAATCGCAACAAAGGTCAGTCACAGAAGCGTGGCGTTTGCTTGGCGAAGCGCACGCCGAAAACGACGACGACGTTCGCGCCATCGCTGCCATGCGAGAAGCACACAGACTCGACCCGCTCGACGCCGAAGTCGCTTTACAACTGGCAGTCAGTCACACAAACGAGCTCGAGAAAACGGAGGCTATTCAACATGCTATTTCGTGGCTACGCCAGCAGCAAGGTGTGTCGCATTTAGTGGATGGTAAAAATATTGTGGACGAAAACGAAGCCCGCGATGCGTTTCGAGAAGCCTCCAGATTACAACCGCAAAACGCAAACATACATGCCGTGGTTGGCGTGCTAGCGCACTTGACGAGAGACTACGATGAAGCTGTTCGCGCTTTTGAAACAGCCGCACGTTTGAATCCACAAGACCATCGCCTGCACAACAAAATCGGCGCCACGAAAGCCAATGCGGCGAAAAGTTCCGAGGCGATCTCCTCCTATCGAAGCGCGCTCGATTTGAAGCCAAACTATACTCGCGCTTGGACTAATATGGGGATCGGGTTTGCTAACCAAGGACGTTACGAGGCCTCGGTAGCGTATTATTTACGAGCTTTAGAGCTGAACCCGAACGCTGAGAATGCGTGGGGATACTTGAGAATAAGTTTAGGATGTACCGGGAGAATTGATCTTATGCCTCTCGTGGACGAAAAGAATGTGCGAGCTTTAGCGAGAGAGTTCCCCGTAGGTACGGCGTAAAAAGTATAGGATATAATGAATTAGTTGTTTTAGTGAAAAGTAGATGAAGTAGTAGCGGCCGGCAGTAAATGTAGTGCGCAGCGAATATATATATATATATATACAAGAAACGGTGTAAAAGAGTAGAGCTCACAAGGCATAGAAACTTTTAAGAAAGTCCACGACTTCGTCATTCGTATTTAGACACGTAATAAACGTGATGTCGTTTTCTCCAACCGTGCCTTGTTCGATCATCGTTTTGATAAACGTCAAAAGACAGTCGTAAAAACCGTCGTAATTTACGAGAATAATGGGTACTTTGTGCTCGCTGCCCAACTTCTTCAACTGAACGAGCGTGTACAGCTCAAAAAATTCATCCATGCTCCCTAATCCGCCGGGAAGAAAGATGTACGCCGTTCTATCCGCCTTTGTCTTCCGCACGCCAGCATCTGTAAGCGCGACTTTTCGTGGCGCCAAGAATCTGCAATAGACCTCTTTATCCGGATCTAAATAACTTTGTTTCGTCGATTTTACGCTCGTTCCAGCTTCGCGCGCAATTCTTATACCGCCGACAATTTTTCCAGCCTCCTTGGCTCCTAAAGAAGCCGCTTCCATCATTCCGGGCCCTCCACCCGTCCACGTCGTCACGTCGCCAAATAGTTCCGCCAATCGTCTGGATAGCTCCTTCGATTGTTTATAGATTTCTGTTTCCGGTTTCAGTCTAGCCGAACCGTAGTATACAAAACCTCGCTTCCATTTTTCAATCAGCTCGAAACACTCCAAGAGTTCCGATCGGACTGCTTTAGCCGAGCCTCTCGCGAGCTTCGCAAATGCCGAGTCGTTGCGCTTGGTGAAGCCAGCTAAATCGCGCTCGCCTAAAGTAAACATTCTGTCGTAAACGAACGTCCATCCGTTTTCGTCAATTTCAGCTCCGAACACCGTGCAAACCGCAGCACCGGTTAAGCACCCGATTTCGCAACATCTTTCTAACGGTTTTCCTCGTAATATACCGTACATGAATCCGCTCGTTAATGCGTCTCCCGCTCCAGTCGTATCGACAATTTTCATCGGAGGCGTAAAGGCTCGTTGTTCTATTCTTCGCGTCACGCCGGTTTGCCCGTTCGTTTCCAACGCGACAAGTCCACGCTCACCTAGCGTCGCGACGACTATGCCCACGCTCGCACTCAACAACTCTAAGCCTTTCTCAAAGTCTCCGTTTCCGTATTCAGTTACTTCGTCTTCGTTTCCCATTACAATCTTCACGCACTCTCGGCGCAGGCACTCTGCGATGCGTTTGTCTTTGAATTTTCTCACAAGTTCAAACGAACTCAAATGAAAGCAAACGTTAGCTTTCTGCATTTCCGCCGTGTCCAAAGCGCGTTCGAGCAATTCGTCTTCTCCGTAACACGCGTAGGCGTTCAGAATAACCCACTTTCGCTTCCACACGTTCGCAACGACGGTGCCCTTGAATGCTTCTTCGGGAATCTCTTTTGCAAGCAATCGACATTTCTCATCGAAAGCTGGTCTCATTGTTCTCTGCCCCGTTTTAGGATGGACCAAACACAAGCACCGTCCAGTTTGCATCCCTTCTTTCCGAATCATGTACTTCATGTTCACCTTGTTCCGCTTCATCGCCGCTTCGAAGAAATCGCCCATCTCGTCGTCGCCGTACGCGCCGATGACCCCCGCGTTCACTTCAAATCCGTGCGCTAGCCCTGAACACACGTTCGTCGCAGAACCGCCAATCTTCGTGGACCACTCGCCCAAACCTGCCAAAGTTTGTTTCAACTGCGCCGACGAGATTGGTTTTGATCCTCCAATCTCGCCTTCCACGTGTTCTTCGATTCTCGCGCTCACCGCGATGTGGTCCACGATCGCGCTCGGTTGCAATACCAACAGCTCTGGAAACATCCCGGCTTCGCGAGAAAACTCTAAACTCCCGCGCAAAGACCCGCCTCGCTGCTGTTGTCTAGACGGAGAGGACATCGGAGACGGGTAGCCGCTGCCCCCGTGTTGGCTATGCTCCGGGGAAGGAGGCACGCTCATCTCTCCTTTCTTATTTTTATCTCTCAACGGTAATTTGCACGCAAACGCGTTTTCCCAAAAATAAACAGAAGGAGGAGAAAACGAGGTAAGCTCTCCCGCGAATGATTATATACGAGAGATGTTCTCTCTCTCTTTCTCTCTTTCTGTGTGTGTGTGTGTGAGTGAGCGCGAGCGTGCTCTCTTTAATTCGAGGATCGATGACCTTTTGTATGAAGATAAAATGTAAAATTTGGTTCGTAAAAGCGACGTTTCGGGAAAATCAAAAAATCTCTCGCGGGAAAGGGCAACAAACACTGAAACTGAAATGTGAGCACGCGCGCGCGCAAAGGGCGCGCGCGGACGAATAAGCACACGCATACAGAGCATGAATCAACAACACGAATAAACAAAAAATAACACAACTAATCTCTGTTCTCTCTCACGTCAAACGCAACTAAAAACCAACGGACGCCCAATCGTATTTCGAGGTCAAGGCTTTTCTCAACGTCCGAATTCGGTTTCTGTTCTTCCCGCCGTCTTCTCTGCCCACGCGAGACCGGGACGAATACTCCACGGTCGATCGATCGTCTCTGGTGAACCAAAACTCCACGTCGTCGATGAAGCCGAACGTGGGCGACGTGTACGTCGCGCGAACGTAGTCGTCGTACTCTTCGACGATTTCAGCGGTAAATCCGTCGCAATCGGTGGTTTTGATGACATCGATCAGTTGTTCTTTCGCGGTCGGCACGTCGTATATTTGCGTTTGTTTCAAGACGCGAACCGATTCGGGAGGGTTGAACGTCCACGGGGGCGCGTACGCTTGCGCTTGACCTGTGTTGTATTGGAAGCATTTGAGAAGAAGAAAGAGTCAGTATAGTTATCCAAAGTGAGCAAACTGTTGTGACAGAAGAGGTGCTCGCGGCGACGCGGCGACGCAAGATAACCAACATTTGCAACAAGTTAACAAGATAACGACCAAAAGCAGACGGACGCACCCATTTCTTCGGCGGTGCTCAAGCAATTCAAGGATTCTGGCGGACAGAGCGTTAAACTTTTAATCCCGTTGAATTCCTGAACGCCTAATTTTGGCGCCGGCGCTTTGCTCCCGACGTCGAATAAGACGCCCAAGAACACCGGGAACGCCGTGGAGTTCAACATCAGAGAGCGGCGATTGGATAACTTAGGGGTGTTGGCATTGACTTCCTCTCGCGACGACGACGACGACGCGCAAACGATGATGCGACGGTTAGAGGCGCATCTTTTGCTCGACCTGATCGTTGGTCTGGTGATTGATGAATGCGCACACGCGAGCATATCTTAAAGGGGTGTTTGTTGTGTGGGGGAAGTGTAATTGTTTTTTGTTGTGTTTGTGTGTGTGCGTGTGTGTGTTGTTCTCTCAGACAACGACGCACCCATTGCGCGCGAGTTTCAAATCTTTCTTCTATGTGGTGCTATTTCAGCAGCAGCGCGCGCTATAATACACATGATGCGTGCGTAATTCTTCCTCCTCTTTGTATTGTCTTTCTCTCTCTCTCTCTCTCTCTCTTTCTCTTCGTTCACGTCTCTCACTCGTTCAGTTCTTCTCCAATAAGTTGCTCAAAACGGTCGCCCATCTGACCTCTTTCGCGTGTTCGGAACATTTTCTGTAACACGTGCGGCAGCACCTTTCACCGGCGTGCGTGTCGTGCGACGCTGGCACGCGATAGGTTAAATTTTTATATGTGACCTCTTTGGCGCCGTTCCTGAGCATGTTTCTCGCGTAGCTACATTTACCTTCGTCCATGAACGCGCACTTTTGGCCCTCGGCTTTGCTCGCGATGTAGCACGCGTTGCAACAAACCCCACCGGGATACTTCGGGTGGTCCTCTGGTATGCGATGAAAGCGTTTGTACTCCAAATCCGATTGTTGTTGCTCTTGTTGTTGCCCGTTTTGATTCTCACCTCTCGTTCTTTTGTTGTTGCTGTTCTTGCCGTTGTTCTTGTTCTTATTCGCGGTCCCGTCGCCCGCCGTAACGCCGAGCTTCTTCGCGTAAACGCACTCTCCGCTCGCCAAGAATGCGCACGTTCTACCTTCCACGCGGCAACGATTAGCACAAGTTTCGCAGCATCGCTCCCCGGCGTACTTTGGGTGCGTCTTCGGCACTCTTTGCGGTAAGTTGCTGTACTCTAAAATCAAGCCTTTCTCTTCTTTCTCTTTCGCGATCAAACACGTACCGTCTTTTGCGAATACGCACAATTTCCCCTTGGCTTGAATCTTGTAATAACACGAGTTGCAGCACCATTTTCCGGCGTACTTCTCGTGATTACTCGGCACGCGATATTTCAAATAGTTAAAAGCAACCTTCATCCCGTCCTTCTCCCGCCTATTCGCCACCGCGCACGACCCGTCGCTCACGAACGCGCACGTCTCCCCAACCGCCGTGCACCTGTAATAACACGTCCCGCAACACCGCCGCCCGGCAAACTTCGGATGATTCTCCGGTACCCGATACGACAGCCGTCTCGTGTACACCACCGGAACCCCTAACTTATTACACTTCGCCGCTTTCCCGCACGTCCCGTCCTCGGCGAACGCGCACGACGTCTCGTCCAATTTTTCAAACCGACTGCTGTGTTTCGCAGGTTTGTTGATTGGAATCTTCGCCTCTTTTTCTTTCCTCGTCGAAGGCGCGTTTTTGATCAGTTCGGAGTTGATGGCTTTCGCTTTCGCTTTCTCCGTCGTAACCGTCGTCGTCGTCGTCGCTGGTGTTGTTGTTGTGGTAGTGATAGTGGTGGTGGTGGTGGCGAGAGAGGAGGCCGCGCGAACGACGGCACCTTTACTCAAAGCGTCGTTGCCTTGTAATGCGTTACTCGCATTGGTAGCATCAGTCGCGTCGTTGACATCGTCGTCCGCATCGTCGTTATTCTTTTCATCCCTTCGCAAACCGACGATCAAACGCGCCGCGGAGGAGGATTGTTGTTGCTGTCGCGGGGGGCGTTGTTGCGGCACCCGCATCTTCTTCTTCTCGTCGAGTGGTGATGCGAGAAGAAGTACTTTCTTTGCGCTTTTCGCGCGCGCTTTTGCGTGTTTTTCCCGAGAAAATTCTTCCTTTTTGTCAACACGTGCTGCTCACTTTCTGACACCCTAAAAATGACAACTTTTTCAAAGAAAATTGGAAATGCAAAAAAACGAGACAAAAGAGGACACACGACGAGAGGAGATATGCGAACGCGGAAACGAAACCGTCGTTTTCCGCGCCTCTCGTCGTCGGCGTTGACTGTCGTCCTCCTCCTCCTTCTCGTCGTCGCGGTCATCGTTGTCCTTTCTTCATCTTCAAACGCGAGTGCAGCGCGGCGAGAGATTGAAGAAGAAGAAGAGGGAGATGATGCCGCCGATAACGAGAAGGAGAAGAAGAGGAATCCGATTGAAGAAAATACCGGTGCGGCATCGTCGTCGACGCTTTATGGAACGGACGGTGAACGGTTCAGCGAGGAAATGGCGCTCGTTTTCCCACCTTTTATCTCGGGTGTTGTTCGCGAAGAAGAAGACGGCGCGAGCGGTAACCGAACCGTCGCTTTTGACGACGAAGACGACGTGCTCTTCCAGTCGTTGTTTTCGTGGAAGGTGCCGAAGAATCTGGAAGATGTAGAAACCTTTCCGCGACCAATCGCGAGAGCGCTCGAGTCGTTTTCTTCGTCTCGTTCTTCGTCTCTTGGCGAGAGGAAAGAGCGAGGAAGAGGAGAAGGACGGGCGAGGTTGTCGCTGGAGCGATTTTCGGTCGGTTTCACTCGCGGCAGATGGCGAGAGCGCGCGTTCGGGAGGAAGCCGATGAACTTTGAGGCGGCGAGCGCTCTCGGGATGCACGTGAACGGAGTTTTTAGCGCGGATGGTGTTGATGATGATGATGATGAAAGTGACGATGATGGCGCTTCGACGAGTGGGAGAGAGAAGGAGGAAGGGTGGATGAAACTGACGAACGCGATTGGTGCGAAGTTTTGCGCCGGCGC
>Ga0255766_10003514_pt1 | contig 13557 bp, 8 predicted proteins | sample 071ome_23_FD_179966 | JGI IMG/M metagenome (GOLD analysis project Ga0255766, IMG submission 179966) | Coastal salt marsh microbial communities from the Groves Creek Marsh, Skidaway Island, Georgia - 071403BT metaG (version 2) | ecosystem: Environmental > Aquatic > Marine > Intertidal zone > Salt... | reverse complement strand
TTCGGAAGATACCGATGTAAAGTAGGTTCATTACAGGGGCATGTACACGGTACAATACGTGTATATCACCGAAAGTGCACGCGTCGGTCGGTCGGACAACCGCACAGCCCGACGCGCGAATGGCCGCCGCGCGCGCGTCCCGCCGCCGGGATCGACGCGCGTCGAGCCCGACGTCGACGCGAATCGTTGGATTCGTCCTCGCGGCGCTCGCGTGCGCCGGTCTCGTCGCCCACGCGTCGCCGACGGCGTCAACGTCGAACGACGAGGGAAGGGCGTTGACCGCGGAAACGGCGCCGATTTGGACGCTCGCGAGGCTTCGGGACGTCGCGCGGGGCGACGAACCGCGCGATGGAGGGTACGCGAAGACGGTGTCGTTCGCACTGGACGCGTTCGGGACGACATGGCGGGCAGAGGTGTCGGTGAAGGATGGGCTGACGTCGCGCGAGTGCGCGTCCACGCGCGAGACGGGGCGGAGCGCCGACGCGGATGGACGCGGACGGGCGCTGAGCGCCGGTGCGAGAGGGTCGAAAGTGATGCGCGAACGGACGTTTGAAATGTTTTCGTTGGATGCAGAGGACGCGCGAGGGGCGACGAGGTGTCAGTACGCGGGTAAAGCTTCGGACGGGGGGGAACGGACGAGGGCGCCCGCGGTGGCGGCGTTGTGCGACGGCGTCACGCGGGGACAGATTCGAGGAGGCGGGGATGCGAATGTGGCGTTCGAGCGGGCGAGCGAGGAAGCTTCGGCGGAGTACTTGTCGAGGGAGGGTGTTTCGGTCGGGTCTGATCCGTTGGAGCGGGTGGTGTTGAACGTCACGCGGTTGTTCAAGCGGGCAGCTGGCGTTATAGACGCGCCGTTGAAGGCGCCGGCAAACATGTTTGCGCGCGAGGATAGCGATGCCGTCGCCGAACTTGCGGGGGAATCCTCGTTTGCGAATGTATCCTCGCGCGCGCGTCAGTTATCGTCGAGCGACCAGCGATACATTGAAATGGTCGTGTTGAACGACAAGGCGAGGTACGACATGTTCAGTTCGCAGCTCGAGCTCGACGAAGACACGTTGTACGCCGTGAATGTCGCAAACTCACTGTACGAAGACGCGTTCGATCCGCCAATCAAGCTTGTTTTGAAGGAGATTGTGACATTCACGCAAGGTGACCCTTACCCTCAAAATGTCAACGCCCTTGAGCTCATCCAGGACGTCGACGATTGGCGTTGGGACAATAGAGCGTCACTCGAGCAGCACGACGTGGTGCATCTGTTCTCTGGCTTGGAATTTGAAAGTGATACGATTGGATTAGCATACATGAAATCTGTGTGCTCTGACTATCCGACTGCGCTGTCCATGGTCTGGAAGGATTACACGCAAGCCGACGCGGTGACTGTCGCACACGAAATCGGGCATCAACTCGGTTTCAGTCACGACGAAGGGCCAGATTTACCGCCAGATTATGTAGACTACGAAGACGAGTGTCATCCGGGCTATCACATCATGGCGGCGTACGCTGGATTTGACGTACCGTACGACTGGAGCGATTGCACGATGGAGGAATACAGTCGCGGCATTGACGGTTACACGTGTCTGTCAAGCGGAAGCGAGTCAGTGTGCGGCAACGGCATCGTCGAGCCTGGAGAGGACTGCGATTGCTTGGACAAAGATTGCACGACGCACGACGATCCGTGTTGCAACGGAAAAAGTTGTAGATTGCAAGGAAGCGCGCAGTGTTCTGCAAAGGATGCGTGTTGCGACGTCACGACGTGTTCCATCGCGTCCGCGGGCACGGTGTGCCGCGCGTCCGTCGGGCCGTGCGATACGACTGAAACCTGTGATGGTTCGTCCAATTTGTGTCCAGAAGACGTGCTGACGCCGGATGGTACGGAGTGCTCCGACGGGTACGGTGATAAAGGTGCGTGTTGGGCAAACAAGTGCCGTAACACAGAGTACCATTGCCAAAACATTAATGCGATTTATGAAAAGTACGCGTCGGTCAGCGTCAGCTCGCACGGAGGTCATGGGGTGACTGCGGTGTGCGCCATACCTGACGTACAACAAGCTGGGTCATCCTCCGTATGTTCGGGCAAGTGGTACTGTTTCGCGAGTCAAACCTCGTGCGATGCCGATGACTTTGACGACATGGACGCTCCGCTCGGCTTTCCGTGCGGAACGGTGACCGATGGTATATACGACAAAGTGTGCGACGGATACGGCGAGTGCAAACCGGTCGATTCAGTGCACGTACTTGAAGTCGACAATGACGACGGCGGCGGCGACGACGACGATTCAACACCGCCGTCATCGACAGAGCAAATCATAGACGCATCGTGCGTCATCACTGGCTATGCGGCTGCCGAATTCGACGATCAGAAGCGACTGGCCTTTAGACGCGCCGTCGCGAGCACCATGCCGTTTCTTACGGACGGATGGGAAGCCATCTTTATCACGCGCGTTCGCGACGTGGTGACGCTTCGACGCAGGGTGTTGTTACAGTCAAACGGCCGCATTGAGATTTTATACGAAATCCACGCGGCGAGCGCGTCGCAGGCGCAACAAGTTTTCTCGACGGGGGATGGAAATCTCCTAGCCGCGCTCTGGTCTGAAGGATTGACCGAGGCGACGTCGGCGGAGACGACGATTTTGTCTTCAAAAGACGATTCAAAGTCGTCATCGACGCGACAAGTCATCATCATCGCCGGTGCGTCGGCGGCTGGTTTCGCCATTATCGCCGCCTCTGTGGCCTGTTTCTACGTCCAAAGAAGCAAGCGTCGCTCGGGTGCGCAGTTTAGAGGATATGCCGTGACGTATCCCAACGCGTATCCCGCACCGAACGGAGCGATCCCGCGAATGGTTGTCGCCGGAAGACCGGTATACGTCGCGAACCAACAACGACGACAAGCGCCGCCGATGCCTATTTACGCGAGTCAACAACGCGTCGTCGGTGTGGGGGCGCCGACGTACGTCGCTCAACAAACGCCATCGTACCAGTAGGAGGATGCACGTGTGTTTCAACGCGTTTTGTAGGTACCAGTAGTAATCATTTCATCGCATGTTCATAACAATCGTGTTCGCTGTGCGCCGTCGCTCAACGAACGCCATCCGATGAGGCTAGTCGCGCGCGAAGCTCTTCATTTTCTCTTCTCAATTCTTTGAGCGCTCTGCGCATGGCTTCGACGTCGTCGCCGCGCATCGCGGCGTCCACGTCCAAACCACCCGCCGAATCGCTCGGCGATCCAAATTTCAGCTGCATGCCCGCCATGGGTGGCGACGACGAATCCGTCGAGGTGTCGTGCATCGCCATCAACCGTCCCGGCGCCGGTGACATGGAAAGTCGTCTGAGCGCCTTTTGGATCGTCTTCGTCACGCTCTCAATCGTCACCTCACTCTTTGAAGCTTCCGGGGACGACGCCTCGGTCTCCGTCTCGATTGATCGCTTCACCCCTGGCGGAGGCATCATGTCCCCGCTCTTTCGCTTTGACGCCCCCGCCTTGGATTTCGCCGGGACCGGGTTCGCAACCTTTGGCGCCGCCGGTGGCGCCGACATGCCCGGAAGATTGGCAAACAAATAACCGCCGCCGTTCGCCCCGGCGAGTCGCGCGCCAGACATGTTGGCCAACGACTCTTGTTGTTTCGCCGCCTCGGTCGCCCGCGCTTCTCTCGCCGCTTTCACCGCCGCGGCGTTCGCCGCCGCCGCCGCCCCGGATGCCCCAGCAGCGCCACCGAATCGCTGCATGTGCGGTGGTCGTCCCGGTCTCGCCGGCGAAGGCGACGCCATGGTGGCCATTAAACGCGCATAGTATCCTTTTCCTTGCCACGACTCTTGCAACTGTTCCCTTAAACTCTTCTTCGGAAACCCCTTCGCCGGCGACGGCGAAGGGACGTAATCCGGAAGCGCCTCTGCCGCCTTCATGATTTCCGCCACGCGGCTCTGCACGTCCGCCACCGTGTCATCGCACGAAATGCCCGCGGCTTTACGCGCGGCGATTTCCTCTTCGTAACGCGCCTTGGCGTACGCCTCGAGATGGGCTTGACGTTGACGCGGGTTCCCCACAAACGCGGGTGAAGGCGGCACCTCATCCGCGGCGACGGTCTCCCAGCTCTGGAACTCACCGAATCGTCGAACTTCTTTGTGTGCGCGAGAACTTCTTCGCGTCGCCCCGCTTCCCGCGTCGGATTCAGTCGTCGCGCTCGTCGCGCTCGTCCTTCGCAACATCGTAGACCCCGGGGTGGGTTCAAACCCCGGCGGAGAATTCGACGCCCCCGTGAACGAATCACCTTTAGTCACGCTCGGGATCGAACTAAACGACGCCGACGTCGTCGCCGTCGTCGTCCCTCCCGTTGATTTTTTCCTCGACCCCCCGCTCGCGCGTCTCCCGCCGCCGCGTTCCTCCCCCCCGGTCGAGTTTCCCTTAGAACTCCCTCGCGTCGTCGCCCGTCCAGAGTGCGTCGACCCGGTTTTACCCGTCTGTAAAGTCACGAAGAACAAGGACGCGCGCGCGTCGTCGTCGTCGTCGCCGTTCGCGTCAGTCGTTCATCGAGCGTCGCGTCGTTACGGAAAACAAGATGTCGTTGCGAAATCGCGTTTTTGCACATTCACTCGTTCCGGTGTTCGCGCGCGCGCACCTTGTTCGTCGCGTCGTCCAACGCCGTCATCTGCGTCGTCTCTTCCGTTTCCTCTCGAGCGTCGCGGGCGTCGTCGGTCGTCGTCGAGGCGGGCGGGCGGCGTCGGAATGAGGTTCGTCGAGACTGCTCGACGCGCAAGGCTTCCATCCTTCCCCTCTGTGGCCCCTTTCATACTGTTTGTACATATGGATGCGAATCGTCGCTTTTGGTTTCGGTCGTTACAGTTACAACTTTAAGGCGGTTCAAAACGTGTGCGTGCGTATCGTACAGCGAGCGGTGCCGTTCACGCGTCGTCGGCGTCGGCGTCGTCGGCGTCGGCGTTCGTAAGCGTCGACGACGCCCCGGGAGGCTCCCAGTAACCGTCAATCATCCACTCTGTGGCGTCGCCGGCGAAAAAGTCTTGGACGTCGCCCTCCGCGGCGGCGTCGCGCGCCTCTCTCTCGTCCCAGGCGCGGTCGTAATCCTCGAGCGTGGTTTGATCCTCGCTCGCGCTGTCTAAGAGCATATTTTGAATGCTTATGGGGAGACTCTCGACGTAGTCGTAGGAGTGAATGCGGTAAATCAACTCGGGAAACTCGTGGACGACGGCGCGCGCGTCGCAACGGGGGTCTAAACTCGCCAGCTTTTCCACCGCGCGTTCAATGTGCGCGTGAATGTCGTCGACGAGCAAAAGCGTTGGATGACGCTCGATGAGTCCCGTGACGTCTCGGCACATGTCGGACGAACACAGGACGTCTTGAAGTTCCAACACGCGCTTGCTCGCTGAAACAAACTCGACTCGAATCGCCGACGGGTCCCGTTCAAACACCGCGCACACGTCGATATCCGGCAGCAACTGCCGCAAACGATCCCCCGCGACCGCGATCGATATCGGGTCTCGCATCGACGGTTCCTTTTCCGCGACAGAGATGAGCGCGCGAATGGTTCGGTCTCGCGCCGACGCGTAATCCCTCCAAAACTCAACCAAGTCTCGTTCCCAAGTTCCTCGCGCGTGTCCCAAGTGCGCCTCGCAATCGTCGTCCCCCGCGCTCGACGTCGTCTCTGCAGTTGTTTTCTCATCCTCCACCGCCCTGCTCGCCGCGGCTTCGTCCCGACGACGTCGCGCGCCGCGACAGATGACGCTGCGATTCTCAACCACTTTTTTTGAAAACCATTTTTGCCGACGCGAACGACGCGTCGCGATCGACGTCGACGTCGACGTTCGGCGATGGGACGACGACGACGCGGATGACGACGCCGCGCACATGTTCGTCGCGCGTCCGTGCGTCCACGCGGCGGCGACGAGTGAGGTGAGGGCGCGAAAGGGTGATCGTTCGTTTCGGTTGTGTTTTCACTTCAAGCTCTCAAGTCTGACTAGACGGTCGCGCCGTTACTTTTGTAATTTGGAAACAAAGTCGTCGACGCTAAACTCCTCAGCGTATTGCGACTCGTCCCACAACTCTTCTAAACCGTTGACTATGTTTGCGAGACCGCCAGAGGCGGCGCCGGCAGCGGCGGCGGCGGCACCCTTGGTGGCGGCGGACGCCGAAGCGGCGACGGGTCGTCCATCCTTGTCGAGCTTGGCGCCCTTTTCGGCGGTGAAAAGCTCGAGCATTTGACCAGTGTCCATGGCACTCATGGAAGCGTTGTCGGCGTTGACGACGGCGTTGGCGACGTCGAGCTTGAAACGCTGGAGAGACATGATTTTTTCCTCGAGCGTACCGCGGGTTAAAATGCGATAGACGTTTACCGTTCGGCGTTGACCGAGTCGGTGCGCTCGATCCATGGCTTGTAAATCCTTTTGTGGGTTCCAATCGTGCTCCAAAAAGACAACCGTGTCGGCGGACGTGAGGTTTAAGCCCAAACCACCGACGTGGGTGGTGAGGAGTAAGACGTCAATGGATGGATCGGCGTTGAATTTACGCACCACTTCGAAACGCTGCGACGGGGCGACGCCGCCGTCGAGTCTGAGCCAGCTCACGTCGCGCATTTGCGACGTGAAAAGTTCCGTCTCGACGAGATCGAGCAAGCTCTTGAGCTGGGAGAACACCAAGACGCGATGCCCGGAACCGGACGCCGGGTTCGGTTTGGATTCTCCGCTCGCTTTTTCTTCCTCCACGTCGACGCCGATGCCGCAATCGAGCAAAATTTGCTTGAGCGCGTCAAACTTGGGCGATCGCAGTTCTGGGTCGATCTTCTTCAATTTTTTCGGATCGTTGGCGACGAGCTTTGGGTGAGAGCAGAGCTTGCGCAAGTACTGAAGCGTCGTGAAGACGTGCTGCGCCGCCCCTTCGGCGGAGCCACCGCTTTCAACCGCCGCGACGGCTTCATTCTTCGCTTCGCTAGACTCAAACGCGTCGTACATTTTACGCTGCGTTTCGGTGAGCTCGACGTACACATCCTGGATAATCTTTGGCGGCAAATCCTTGAGCACTTGGTCCTTCGTACGACGCATCACAAACGGCATGACTTGCTTGTGTAACGCCCCAGTCGCGAGCGCACCTTGCTCCGTCAATCCACCACCCTTCTTTGCGGCGGCGGATCGCGCGGCGGCAATGCCGTAAGTCGACTTGAACTCTCTTTCGGTTCCTAGGAAACCGGGCATGAGAAAGTCGAATAAACTCCAAAGCTCGACGACGTCATTCTGAATAGGCGTACCCGACAACAACAATCTATGTTCGGCGCGAACCTGTTTGACGGCTTGCGTGACTCGGCTCTTTGGATTGCGAATGGCGTGACCTTCGTCGAGGACGCAGTAGCACCAATCAAACTTGTCGAGCGTGTGCGCATCCGCCCGCGCGGATTCGTACGACATGATAACGACGTCGTACTTGTCAAAGTGCTTCTGCAACGCATCGCGTTCAGCCGGAGTTCCTTGGTATTCGAGAGGCCGCAACACATCCGGCTCGACGTACAAACCAATTTCGTGCGCCCAGTGTCCGACGAGCGTCGTCGGGCAAATGACGAGGTGTGGCAGCGTTTTCGCGCCAGATTCTCTGCGCTCGACAGTCGTCGCAGCTAAGATACACGTAGACTGGAGCGTTTTGCCGAGACCCATGTCGTCCGCCAACGCGCCGTGCAACTTGAAACGACGTAAAAACGCCAACCAGTTGACGCCGTCTTGCTGATACGGACGCAACGTCCGCGAGCACTTGAAGGGAAGCTTGAAATCTTCGATTTTGCTATTGTCTAAGAGCGCCTCGAGGAACGCACCATCTTTTTTGGAGCGTTCCTTCTGCGCGTCGGTGAGTTCACTCGGAGGTTCCTTACCGCTCGCGAGCGGGAGCAGTGGTACCAAACTCGCGAACGCGCGCGTCGCAGCGCTTCTAATGGCCAAATCCGGATCGCTCATGCGACCCATCAATGGAACGAGCAAGAGCACGCAGTACGGCGCGAGCGTGGCGCCGAGCTGTTTGACGAGTTCGCTGGCAAGACCCACGGCTCCGGATCGCTTCGCCGTCTCAGACGCCGCTTCGCCTTGCTCGAGTTGAGGCACGATGTACTCGAGCAACGGACCGATGACTCGCTCGGGATGTTTCGAAGCGACGGTGGCAATAGTGCTCGCGGCCGTTTTGCGCACCGCAACGTCGGCGTAAAGCGCCGCCGCGAATGCCGCCTTTGTCAGTTCAATGACCTTGGGTTGAAGCGATTCGTGGGCAACCGGACCGTAAACCTTGAGCATTTGCAGAGCGTCAACCAGAGTTTGCAACTCCGCGACGCCGGCGGATTCAGACGGCGCCTGCGTGATTGGCTTCACCATGATGTTTGTCAAAGCGCCGAGCTTGTTGAACACGTCGGCACCAAACGTGGATGAAATGGCTCGCACCACCGCCTCCCCTCCTCTGCGGGCGATTGCGGCATCGCTGATGACGTCTTCGTCCACAATGCCCGCGGGTGATTTCTTCTTCTTTGCTGACGCGTCTTCCTCCACCTCGACGTCCTTAGTCGTCCCGGCTTTGAGCGTTTCTTCTTCGTCGCCGCAAACCATCGAGGTGATGTTCTTTATCAGCTTATCATTCGGAGACGGTTTGCGTTCCGCACAGAGCTTCAACATTGACGAAATGGACGCCGCGCCGCGTCCTTGCAAAACTTCGTCGCGTTCGCGGCGTACCGAAGCCATGAGAGGTTGGATAAATGGATTGAGCTTTGGAGGAAGCGCACCGAAACCGACGGCAGCACCCGCGGCTGCTGCGAGCACAGACCCGTGTATCTTCGCCTCCGCATCTCGCAGACGTTGCGCCGATGCGTGGAGGGAACTACGCGCGGTTTCGACCGCTTGATTATCAGACTGCGTCAAAGAAGAAAAAATCAACGTCAGTCAGTAAAACGTCTCCTCGTAAAGGTTGAAGACGAGCAAAACGTAAAGGTTGAAGACGAAACAATGGTTTCGATTGTGCGAGAAAGTTATACTTCTCTCCATCCAATGCTAGGCTGGGGAAACCTGTGACTCTCGGTTTAATGTAGGAGTTGGACACGATTTAAAATCGTCCGGAACCCGAAATACTGCAATGCGCATCGCTGCGCGGGTATGAAGGGCGGAACGTCCAACGACGTCGATCGTCGCAATGCGTCGATCGTCGCGAACAAACTCCAAACGCGACGAGCGCGAAAAGGATAGAAAAAGAAGAAAAACGAGAGAACGAGAGAACGAGATCGAACACGTACCTGTGGAATGGCGGCAGAAAGCGTCGCCGCGGAATCGGCGCCAAAGCCATCCGCTTCAGGACTCGGGACGTCGCCAGTCAGCTTGACCCCGTTCGTTGCAGCGACGCGAAGGAACGCCATGGACTCGCTCTTGACGTACTTGACCATTTGAGCCACTTCGCCGTACGGAGACGGCGAAGGTGCGCTCGGATACGCAGGGTTGGTATTCGCGAGAATGGTACCGAGTTGAGCGCCCGGAGATTGCAAAGCCGGGCGCTGCGGGCCCGGAGGCACGACGTGAAGCCAAAGGTTGAGGAGATGCGCGCCCGCGAGACGCGCGGTGCCTTGAGCACTCGTCAACATACCCGTGACGTACTTTTCCATCGTCTCGACCGCTCCACTGCGTCCGTGAGCCCCAAACGCCGCCGCAAGCTTTGCGAGACACTCCAAGCCGCGCAAACGACCGGCGGTGGTCGCTGGCCAATCTTTCGCAACGGCGCGAATTTCACCCTTGACGCTGGGCGGAGTCGAGACAAAGATGAGTTTGCCTTCACCGCACGCTTTCGCCACCGTCGTCGAGAGCTCTGTCCATTTGCCACCGTGCACCATGAAAGTGGCCTCGATGATGGCGACGGGCACGGCTCGCAAGAGCGCACTCCACGCCTCGGTGGCAGCTTCAGCGCTCGCGCGATCGACGTCGAGCAGAGCTCCCTGGAACGCGTGGCGCATCGCCGGCGCACAAGCCTCTTGAACCCAAAGCTGCGTCGAAGCGTCCGGCTCGACGGCGAGCAAACATAACAACGTCTGCCACACGGCTAATCGAACAGACGCCATCGGATGCGCCGCAAACGGCCACAAGCGAGGAACTACTTCCGCCAAGTCTGCGTTTGACTTTTCGCGAGTCGATTGCAACGCGTAGAGTTTGGCGATGAGTTTCATCACTGGCACCGCGCTCGGCGAGAGATCGTCGAGTTCATTGAGCAAACCCCAAAGAGACGACAGCAGCTCGTTGAACTTTGGGTGTTTGGGCAAATGCTCCGCCGCCGGGAGCAGAGACTCGGCGGCGGCTCCTCTGACGTCGTCGTCCGCGTCCACGAGCGCCTTGGTCGCCGCGGGAAGCGCCGCGGGCAAAAGGTCGAGCGCGAGCTCAGATTTCGCAGCCAAAATATACTTCAATCCGAGCAACGCCGAATGACGAACCTCCCACTCTGGTCTCGAGAGCAAAGTGAGCGTACACGAAACGACGGCATCTACGGCGTCTGGGGCGAGCGGTAACAGCGCCGCACCGAGCGCCTGGGCAGAGGTCTCGCGAACTGGGGCAACGGCACCATCCCCGGCGAAATCACCGAAACGATCGAGCGCCAAAATGCACAACAGACGCACGCACATGTCTTCCAACCACGCGGCGTTCGCGTCCCGCGCAGCCTCGATGGTTCCCGGTTCTGGCTTAATGCCCGGCGGGGGCGCCCAAATGGCTGCGCTCGCCGCTTGGTGGCGCAAAACCTCACGCAATGCGGCAGCGGCGCCGTGTCGTTCCTCCCAACCCTCGGAAAACATCATGTACGCGAGCGCCTCGCACGTTCGCGCCAGAGGCCAACCGCCCGCTTCGACTTCCGCCTGCTCTTCGTCATCCTCCTCGGCTTCCGCCTTTTCCTTTTCAATCCTCGCCGCTTCCTCATCTTTTTTCGACCGCTTCGCGTGCGCTGGATCTATGCCTTCTCTGAGCATTCTTTTCGCCTTTCTCTTGAGTTTATTCAGCTCTCGCGCGCTGAGATGGCTATAGTCCACGTCGCCAGTCAAACCGTCGACCGCTTCGGCGGCGCTATCCCCGACGGCAACCTTCTCCTTCACCTCCACCTTGTCCTTGTCGTCATCGAGCAGATCTTCATCTTTAACTAAATCGCTCATTTTCATGTTCTCATCCATCATCGCCCCGGCTTCCGGTCCGAGTTCCATTCCCAAACGTCTCTTGAGCGACGCTTTGGCTTGCGCCAGTCGTTCCGCCTTGGTTCCCGGTCCGTGCTCCAAGTGCCAGCTCGTCCCGCTCGAGCTCAAGAGAATCCCCGCTTTTTCCAACACGGCCTCCACGTTAAACTTTGCAAACGTCAAATCCAACGCATCCGATCCCGTTCCGTACGGCGCGTTCGCGTTCGCCGCGTTTCCTCCTCCGTCTTCGCGTTTCACCGCCGCTTCTTCGCTCTCCAACTTTATCAGCGTCTCCACCGTCGGGTGTTTCAACCGCGACGAGATCTCGCTCAACGTCGCGCTCGCCGCCGTGCGCGTCTCCCACTTTTTACTCCGCAGGTGCGCGCGGACGCGACGAAGAAGGTTCGGTAATTGGTTCGCGTGCGACGCCGCGAGTTCACCGATCTGTCTCGCGGCTTCGCGTCGAGCCTCTAGGGACGACCCGGTATCGAGGAGCCTGATGAGGCGATCGAGACGGGAACCTCCCGCCTCGCCGGACGGCGCCGACATCGGGAGCGCGGTGTCGTCGACGCGGTGTCGTCGCGCAGTGGCGCCGAGACTGTTGGATTTCGCGCGGGCGAGCGCGCGCGTCGTTTCGTTGGTATCGATTGAATGTTTCATTCATTGGTTTTACGCGCGTCGTCGGGCGTGATGGATGCGCGTTTCGGTTTCACATCGTCTGTTTGCTTTTCGTTCTTCTCGTCGCCTCGCGAAGGGCGTCATCGATTCGTCGCCGTCGCCCTGGATTTAATCGACGTCGTCCGCGGCTGAGCCTCGTCCGCCCGGAGCGGCGCCGCCGAACCCGCCGAACGGACCTCCTCCTCCCGGCGCGCCCCCTCCGGGCGTTCCCCCGGGCATGCCGTACGCAGCCATCATCTTTTGAATCACCGGACCAACCTCTGGATCGCTCATGTACTGCATCGCGCTCATCGGATTGGAGAGCATGGCTTGAAACGCTTGCATGACTTTTGGATTTTGCATCGCCTTCATCAAATCGGGATCGGACGCCAACTTTTCCGCCACGCCCGGTGGGACGCCGGGAATCCCGCCGCCCGGGAACCCACCGGGCATTCCCCCGGGCGTTCCCCCGGGCGTTCCACCGCCGCCCGCCGCCGCCTCGGCTTCCGCTTCCGCTCGCGCCTTGACCGTCTCGGCCCGTTTCCGTTCCGCATCCGCCTTCGCGCGCGCCTCGCGTTCCGCTCGCTTCTTCCCTTCCCGCACGTGCATCTCGTGCACGACGCTCAAAACCTTTTTATGAATCTCCCCGTACGTCTCATCGAAATCCGCGTTCAACCCTGCGGAGAGATCGCGGTTGGCGTCGTTCCACCGCCCGAGATACCTATACGCGGCGCCTCGGATTTTCAACGCCTTGGCCGAATCCGGGTTCATCTTCAGCGCCGCGTCGCAGTCCCGAATCGCCGCGTTCGGTCGTCTCAGCTTGATCAACGCCTCGGCGCGTTTCGCGTACGTCAACGGCGACGGTGAGATGAGTATCGCCGCCGTGTATCCCTCCAACGCGAGCGCGTAGTCGCCGGCGTTAAACGCGTTGGACGCGTCCGTCTTCGCGCGCGCGAGCGCGTCTTCATCCTTTGGCGAAAGTCCATCGTCGCCCGGCGGTTCTTCGTTCCCCATCGCCGGCGCCGACGCGTCGATCGCGTCCTCGGGCATGATCTCGTCGTCGAGAAACGCGTCGTCGGCGTCGTCGTCGGCGTCGGTTTTCGTTTTCGTCGTCGGCGGTGGAATCGTCGCTCGTAAATCCACTTCCAACCACTCTCTAAAAAACGCCAGCGACGGCACGTCCAGGATCGCCGTGTCCTCTCGCGCGCATCGCACGAGGTGTTTCAGCGTTTCCAGCGTCTCCGTCGTCGCCATCGGTCGGTGGTCGGTCGTCCGCGCGGATCAATGCCGCGCGAATGGATGGATGAATGAATGGATGAATGAATGCGTCACACGACGACCGACGACTCGCGTACCGCCTAAAATGTCAGCCGTACTTCGCGCGGCGACGCGAGGGATGATCCTCGGTCGCGTCCGGGGGTATCCGTCGCCCCGCGCGCGCGCCGATGCGTTCACGACGGCGATAAAGGGTGGTGGTCACGATGATGATGATGCATCGGTGACGACGATGGGCACGGCGCGGGAAATGCTCGAATACGCCGCGTCGCGATGGCGCGACGGCGCGCGAGACGAATCGAGGGGCGTGCTCGAACACGGAGACTCCATCGTCGCCCGTAGCGGCGGCGCGGGATCGGGATCGGGGGACGCGAGCTCGAGGTTGGCGAGCGCGCGGGCGCACTTTACGCGAGAACGAGGCGACGTCGTCGGCGCCTCGGACGCGTGCGAAAGAGCGAGAAAG